>UMED01017366.1_pt1 | contig 39768 bp, 61 predicted proteins | sample 1964661 | NCBI WGS metagenome assembly UMED01 (sample SAMEA4836011, study PRJEB28245) | human gut metagenome | biome: gut microbiome; material: fecal sample | place: Denmark | collected 2008
GGCTGGCGAGGCCATCAAGGAGCGCATCCGAACGGCGCCGCCGTACATGTATACCAGCCTGTGCCCGGTTCCGGGATTGCGCCGGCTGCCGAAGGGAGTGATACGGTATTATGAGACAGTGTTACATAGACAACGGGCGCCGCGGGTGTGATGGCCAGCGGACCAATAAGGGCCGGATACGGTACGGGTGCTGGGCGTGCAAATAAAGGCGGTGGAATATGAGCGAAGAACAACTTAAGAGGTACTGGCAGGCTTATACAGATGCATGGATGCTGATGAAAAACTGGAAAAAAGTCACGAAGGAGCATATAGAAGAAATGCTATCGAAGCATGACATCGGAGTCATGAGACGGCTGTTTTGCCTAGCTGTTTGGCAAGAAATAAAGAGAGTCAAGGCAGGTGGTGAGCCATTATTGGAAAAGAATTACCATAGGGCATTTACATATACATGGAAACTGTTTAAGCAGTATAGTGAACCCAATGATTCTGATGAATACTGGGATAGTCTTATAGATGGAATAAAAGATTTGGGAAAGAAATTTGGAGAAAGTCAATTCATAAAAAATCTATTAATTCATGTTACTTTGGAAGAGATAGAACGTATTTATAGAGAAAAAATTTGATACTGTAAGGATGATAAAGTCACATAATTTGCCGAAGGAGTGAGGAGATATTATGACACGAGCGGAAAGGCGACGCGTAGAACGAGAGAACAGAAAACAGCCTACATATAATCTATCCAGAGACCAATTGCGGGAAATTAAACAAGAGGCTACCCATGACGCGGCAGAGACTGCTTTTCTCATGATGCTGGGCATTCCAGTATTGATGTTCAAGGACCATTTTGGTCAACTGATGCGTAGGGAAGTGGATGGAAAGAGTCGGGAACAGCGGTTCGTGGATTACTGCATCGAGTTTTATAGGCAGTTTGATAAGGGGTTGTACACACTGGATGATATCCGTTCCGTGTTGAAAGATGAATGTGATATTGAGATTGAGATGAAATAAGCCGGGGGAGTACCCCGGCAATAAAAAACATCAAAAAAGAACATATGTACGAAAAAGAAGCCCCGTGTGCTTGGCGGCTGAAGGGCTTCTCCTCTTTGGATAGGATAATTATAACCTATCCTGTACAAAATTACAAGGAAAGGATGGGTGGAAATATATGGCAGAACAGGTAAGTATGGATGATGTTGTCAGGCGTGTTATGGATAATATTGTAAATGTCATCGAAGAACAGGAACGACTTAATCAAGTAAAACAGATACTCAACATGTGTTTATCGAAATTTCAGTTTTTTACAGAAGAAACAGCGTTGTCTAATGAAATAGATAGGTCAGTGGAATACCTTAATGCCTATTTGCTCCAGATGAAGCTGGACGGATGTACAGATGGTAGTATTAACAATTATAAATGTAATCTAAAAAATATGATGACATATATAAATAAAAATGTAACGGAGATTACATACCAGGATTTAAAGGGGTACCTTGCATATGGGAAACTTGTGCGCAAATGGAAAGATAGAACTTATAATAGTAAACTTATATCGATACGTAGTTTCTTCTCCTTTTTGTACACAGAAGATTTATTGCCAGAAAATCCCGCAAAAAAATTGAAGGAAACGAAAGTGGAATACAAGATAGGGGCAACGTTGCAGCCTGAACAACGTGAAATGGTTAGATGTGCCTGCGAAAATGAATTTGAACTTGCGTTATGTGATATGCTGTATGTTACGGGAGTTCGTGTGTCAGAATTATGTGGTATGGATATTTCCGATGTAGATTTTCAGCGAAAAACGGCAATAGTTTATGGTAAAGGAAGAAAAGAGCGTCAAGTATATCTTAATGGACAGGTTGCTCTTCATTTATGGAGGTATCTGGACGGTAGAAATGATGATAATCCAGCTTTATTTGTGTCTCCCAATAGGCCAAAGAGCCGCATTTCTGGTCAGACAGTTCGTAATATTTTACAGTGTATAAAGGCAAGAGATGCAGAATTGGAAGGTGTGAAAGTTACTCCCCATGTGTTCCGGCGTACTGTTGGAACAGATATGATTAACAAAGGTGCTCCAGCTGAAATTGTAAAGGAAGCACTTGGACATGTTAAGATTGATACAACATTAAAATGCTATGCAGCAATCAGCAGAGAGACAGTACAACAGGCACATGCAAGATTTGTTGGATAAAGTAAATCCTGGAAATAAGGTAACACTTTTTGATACCCCCCTAGGTTAAGAATTTTACAGAAAAAAGACGGAAATGTTTTTTGAGAAATTTTTGAATTTTGGTATTTTTTTTAAATACGAAAAGTTGATTTTGAATTTGTGTCGAATTTCTTTCGGATTTTGCAAAAAACTTTTAGAACACTGTCTCGTTGGTGCTTTGCGATGCCGATTAGGGTAGTAGTGCTAGCTAGGCAGTATACAAAATATCCAGTATAAGTGCATGATATCACAAGCGCGGATAATGTGCAAGCCTGTAATATCGTCTTGACGCACCACAATCGCTGTTGTTGGATTTTTCAGGCGTTATCCTTGTAATATGCGACAAAAGCATAAAAACGGCTATACGGATAAAATATCATGTTGTCAATTCGCAAATTCCCGCACCGGCTGCCGGGCGGGAACTGGGAAATAGTGCGGTGGACTGCGTACACTTCTGTTCATGGGCCTCAAATACGCCGCCCGTCTGCGCCCCGTCCCGCAGCTTGTAGGGTGGTGTATTGCCTGTATGCTGGATGCTATCGCGCAACCGTTAAGAGCCGGATGACGTCACCGGGGCGTTGCTGGGGGTTTACGGGTGTCCGGCTTGCGTTGGCTTGTAGACGGGTACAGGGCCGTCGCACGTAAGCCTGCCGCCGGTCAGAGCCGGAAACGGGGAAATGTGGGTTAGACTGTTGCTTGCGTCTGCGGACTTAGGATGTGGCATAGATTGTCGCACCATCAGACATCCGGGAAATCAGAGTGGGTGCCTCCCAGTCGATGTTTTCTTCTTCTCCTTCTGGCGCATTTGGCGCATCGTAGTCAATACAATATTCTTTGTCGCCACAAATTGCAATGACAGAAAATGTGTCATTATCTAACCATTGTTGATTGTTTGTGAAAACATAATTTTGATTGTTGATTGTAAGGTTATACATAAATTTCCTTTCTCCCCTTGTCCCTGGGGGCCGGGAAATGATGAAACAGTAACGGCGGGAGTCGAACCCGCCTAAAAAATTCGTGACTGCCTAAAAAGTTGATTTTTGATATAATACAGATTTTAAATACTGGATTTTGTCCCAGATTTTCCCGTCCATGTTCATTGCGTGCATAAATGCGGCGTGCGGGGCGTGGTCTAGCAGGTATTCATATTGGTTGATTTCTGGTAGGGATGAAAACCACTTTTCCCACTTTCCGCCCTGGATGTTGGCGGCGTGTTCAATTTTCTGTAGCTCAGCGCCGGGAACATATGACGCTGGGTTCACATACCATGTGATTTTCCCGCAGTCTGCGATATGGGCGATTGTTTTATAATCTCCATTTTCCTCGATAGCCTTGTTACATACTGTAATGCCGTTTCCCAGGCATCCCATAAATAATTCAAATGTTGTCGCACATGCTGTTAATATGCGGATTGCTGTCATCCTCTAAAACATCGATGCCAACACATTTTTGTAAATCATCGGACACAACCCCAGTGTTAAAAGTTTTGCCGATGTAATATGCTTTTGCTTCCTCTACGGTTGCATTCATGCGCGTGAGATTGATATCTCCGTTTGCATACTTAATCTTTAGTGTCAACATATAATGTATACCATCCTTTCTTTTTTGCATTTTGGCGGCTACTTTTCACGGTCTCGGCCGCCGCGAAGCACGTCCGGGGCGTTACTGTTTCGCCTATGGTTTCTGTTTTTCCTCCGCTCTGCGACTTCCTCCGGGGTTGCGACCGGATACCCGCATTAGAGGGGCGGCAGGTGCCGCCTATTTGTTATATAATTTGGTTTCTTGTTCGTTGGCTGCTTCGGTGTGTCCGTCCGGATATTCCCGGATTATTTTTCCGCCGCATTCCGTTACCCAGTAAATCAAGTTCCCATTTTCATCTGCCAGATACATGCTTTTCATGTTGTTCCTTTCTCCCGGATCTGACCCTGCCGGGCTGGTGGTGCGGTTAAACAGTTGCGATAACAACGGCATCCTCTATGATGATTTCGCCCTCGTCATTACCATAGGTAACACGGTCTCCGCCGATGATAACAATATCTCCATAGTATACTTTGGATGCGTTAATGGCTTTTTCCAGCTTTGACTTGATTTCCTCTGAGTCATCCCATCCGGAGTGTATTCTGGTGTTGTATGCGCACGTGCCAGGGAGTTCTTGCGGCTCTTCCGTCTCGTATGTGGAGCAGTCGAACTCATAATTCCAGTCGTAAGAGTTGCGGCAGTAATCGCCAACGTTGTAATGTTCATCATCTGCCAAATGTCTTATGCCTATATATTCGGCTCCGCTGGCCTCAATTAAATCAATGATGTTTTTGGTCATGGCTTTTATCTCCTTTTTGTTTGGTGTGTTGTTGTTTGCTATGTTCATATTATAACGCACATATATAGATGCCGCAATACCGGAATGATAACGAAATAACGCACATATATAGACGCAAAAATTGTCTAATGTGTATAACGCACATATTTATTGACAATGTAACGCACATAATATATAATTAGGTAAGACACATATATGAACAAAGGCGGTGGAATGATGGGAAATAAGGAGTTAAAGACAACAGATTCGCAAAGAAAAGCTGTGAGAGAATACGAAAAAAGAAACTACAGATTAAATATTGTTTTCCCTGATGGGACAAAGGAAAGGATTGAGGCGCTTAATCTTAATAAAACTAATTCCGCCTTTATCCGTGACACAGTATTAAGTAAATTGGATGAGTTGGAAAAAATCTTAAAATAACGCACATATAATATTGACAATATAACGCACATGTGATATGCTTGGAGTATCAACAAAGAGGATATCAGGGAGTCATATAGGAGGTAAGTAAAATGGATAAAAATAAAGAACTGCGCAAAGCGGCATTGGAAATTATTGAGGGGCGTCGGAATGTGACCGAGGCCGAACTGTTAGATAGCGATTGTCGGTACACTACCGTTTTGGTTGATGGCGTAAGTTATAAAATTTATATGGTTGGCACTGATGAGTGTTTTGATATGGACGAGTTTTATCAATACGGCATCACAGATAACAATCGTCTGCTAAAATTTTATTTTGACTTGCCAGATGACGATGATTTTGACGGAGATTTGAGCAATGTGGATTATTCCCAGGCATACCGTGTTATAGATGTCACTGGGGGATGGGATTATACTGATTTAGGCGTTTTTTTGGACGCGCTTAAATAGGCTATTGACAGGTATTATAAAATCTGCTAGAGTATAACCAATTGATAATTATATATAGCGTGTATGTGTGCTAGTGTCTCGGATGCCTTGACCACACATGCAGACCGCCGGCCAGTAGATGCGCGGCGAAGTATAACCAGTCCACGGGGCCTTGACGTTATAGACGGATGTAGCAGTCTGTCTAAGCGTTGGGGCCTTTTTTATTTACCTTAACCAGGCAGAGAGGAGGCCGCAATGCTCCAATGGGTCTGCCTTATAGTTAATACAAATACAGTGTAGCGGGATAGATATATATTATATACATATTCCCATGTGGATAGATAAGGATTATATATAATTGGGTTACATAGCCCCAGAGAGGAGATATACAGTTATGTCAGATATTAATATTAACATGGTCAAAATAACAGATAGGGACGGTAATACCATAGATGTCTATGCAAATGATATATCTATGTATCTCCAAGAGTACATCGACAATAGAGGCATAAAGGATATGCGTAAGGAGCCGCAGAGCCGCTGGAATGCTGCTCTTATATATATTAATAAACAGTTGTTTGCTGTTAACCGTGAAAGGTTATATACAGATACAAGATTAAACAATGCCTATAATCTGGATTTAATAGACTGTGTATGTGATATATATATAACTCTATGTTATGAGTATGACAAAGAGGTATCTATAAGTGGGTTTAGTAAATTGACTGGTATAGATACAGATACGGTTAACAGTTGGGGCAGGGAGGAGACAAGAGTAGGTTCAAAAGGTTCCGTTATATACAAAAAATTGAACATGGAGAACGAGGAAAGTCTGTCAAACATGCTCATTGGCGGGAAGAGAAATCCCGTCGGAATACTGGGAGCATTAAACAGGCGGCACGGATGGAATATGGGGCAGCCAAGGGGAGCGGATGGAAGCAAAGCGGGCATTACATATAGCCGCGAGGAGATAGTAGCCAGGGCCAAAGAAATGGAATCCTTGCCTGGGAGCGTGGATGATTTGCCGGATTAGACTACTATATTATCAGACAATACAGCGTGTCTGTTATACAATAGGCACAATTTATAGTGTATTGGTTATTGTGCATAATATTTTTGACAGATTTTGTGCAGATTTCAACCATAACTATTCGTGAAATTGATATTTAGCGAATAGTTGAAACGAATACAAGTGATGATGTCCTTTGAAATAGCAATATGCATAGTTTTTGAACTGGAATTTGTGCAGTATTTCAGCCAATCAACCGTCATATGCAAATGGGGCGGGAGGGGGTCTGTAGGAAGCCGCTGGCGGCGCCAGTTAGTCCCTTTAATTCCGAAAAAAAATAAAAAGGCTTTCCAGCTAGGAGGATACCCATATGGATAGTAACCAAGAACAGTATATCTGTAAGTCAGAAGGATTCAGTACAAGGGGATTTCCTAAATACAATGAAGGTGAGGAGAACTGATTATGATTGGAGTTGTAAAAGAAGTTACATGGACAAGCCAGGCGCAGGGTAGCGATAAGATTAAAACAGGGAAAGTCATAGCTATTGTTCCAGTGCGGATATGCTTTTACCAAGAGGCGTGAAGCCCAGTCACGTCAAGTATAATAGCCATATAAGCATTTATGAACGAGTGTTGGTTGCGGTACCTGCGGGAAAGGATGGGCAAATAACTCACTATTATTGTCCAAGAAAGTCAGTTTTGGAAGCGCAAGGGAATTAAGAAAGGAGCGTACCATGGACAAAAAACGGAAATATACAATCTATGCTGTTGATTTCGATGGGACATTATGTGAGAGTGTATATCCTGGAATCGGCGCTCCGAACCTGGTGCTTATTGAGCATTTGAAGAAACGCCGTAGGCAGGGAAATAAAGTCATTCTCTGGTCCTGCAGAGAGGGAGAACGGCTCCTTGAAGCGGTTGATTGGTGCTGGGAATATGGACTGAAGTTTGATGCAGTGAATGAGAATTTGCCGGAAATGATTGAGTGGCACGGTAATGATTGCCGGAAGATTTTCGCAGATGTCTATATTGATGATAAAGCTGTGAATAAGCCGAAGTATCATGTGCCATACAGGGAGGCGTAATCATGTTAGATTTAGCGATTAATCACGCAGAAGAGCTGCAGAAGTGTTTCAGGTCAATATGGTTTCAGGATAAATATAAATTCTGGAATTTCACGAGTTATTACGAAGATATGGAGATTACTGATTCCACTTGGAGCAAACATCAATTTGTTTCGCTGGATTCATCCGGCAAGGTAATCGGATACATAGGCTATGAAATAAATAGGTCAAGTGGTGTCGTGGATGGATTGAACATTATAAACTTTACGGACAATAAAGCAACATTCGGAATGGATGCAGGACAGGCTCTTCGGGATATTTTTGAGAAGTTCCATTTCAGGAAACTGGTATTCGTTGTTGTCATCGGCAATCCGATTGAGAAAACCTATGACCGGATGATTGCGCGCTATGGAGGTCGTATTATTGGCATCCAGAGTCAGCAGGTGAAGTTGATTGACGGTCAGTTCTATGACGTGAAAATGTATGAGATTTTATTAGATGATTATTTCGGGAGGAAACGGGCATGTGCGGAAAATGCGAATATCGACGGTACATAGATGGTGAGTGGGTATGCGATAATGAGGAAAGTGAGAACTATGGTCTGGAGGTCAGTTATTCCGATGACTGTGTGGATTTTGAAAAGAAAGGTGAATAAGCAATGCCAAAGGTAACAATCATGCAGGAGGGCATGAGTAAGCGTGCATACATAGATGGAAAAGAAGTGAGCAATTCCATAATTGGGATTGATGTCAGAATTCGACCGGATGAAGTTCCGACAGTTGACTTTGAAATGATGTTTGTAGATGGATTTCTGGAGTTGTGTGATTCAGATGTAAAGATAAAGGTTCACCCGGAAACTTTGCAGGAAGCAGCTTGCATTATCCGTAGAGAGTTTTTAAAGCGCGGAGAATGGTATGATGCGTTGGTATCGTCAATTGGTAATTGCCTCGAAGGAATCACGCATGAAATGCTGGAGAAAGGCATTGACCCGGCAAAGATGGTTGCGGACCGCATTATCGGATTGGAGGAGCATGATGGAAGCATTTAAGTGGATTGTGACTTGCGGAGATGTCATTATGGTGGCAATTACCGGATGGTTCCTTTGGAAAAATGTTAGGGATGTTGCTTCTTTGATTGGATTTTCTGCGATGATATTTCTCTTTCTGGCAAGTGCCGGATTGATTTTGTGGAGGTGGCCGTAAAATGTACATATACATGACAGAAGAACAGAAAAAAGTAATCATTGAAACAGGAAATATGATGGTTATTGATTTCAAGAGAATTTTGAACAAGATAAAATTATCGTTTGAAGAATTGTTGGAGACAGTCAGGAATTGTGTCGGATGTTTGGACAAATTCTGGAAAAATCTCTGGAAGCTTCAGGCGAAAGAGAAGTATACCATAGTTCGTAGATTGAACAGGTGCGGATTTAATGAAAAAGAAATTAATGTGATGGTGTTCGGAGCATATCATTGTCGGAATAATTGTTAATCTGTTAAGAACTGGAGGCAAATCAAAATGAAAAATTGGAAAACATGTGCCGTTGTGGTAGTAGGAATTATCTTTTTTGCGCTGATGTGCGTATTCGGTGTCCAGGGAAGCAGGAATAAGGCAATAGGACTGGAGGAAGCTATTGAAACCTCAATGTCAGATATCAAGGTACAAGAGAAACGCAGAATCAACCTGCTTCCGAATCTCGTAGATTGCGTGAAACAGTATGACAAACATGAAGCAGAGACGCTACAGGCCATCGTGGACGGAAGAGGAAGTACCGGAGATATCGAGAATGTGACTACTGCAATCACAGCGGTAGCAGAAGCGTATCCAGAACTGAAAAGTAATGAGAATTACAAGCAACTTATGACAGAGCTTGCTACCACGGAAAACATGATTGCCCAGTACCGAGAGAGCTACAACAAGCAGGTAGGTACATATAACCGGTATGTAAAAGGATTTCCGGCCAGACAGTTTCTGTCTTGGACTGGCTATGAGGTACTGGATTATCAGAGATTGGACTATCAGGCCCCAGTTGATGCGCCTACGAATTTATTTGGTGAATGATTATGAAAAAGTCGTGGTGGTTAGGACGTTTTGAGATAACAATGCATGAGATTCTGGTCAGCATTACCATTATTGCAGTGATGATGATTCTTGGATTCGTGTTTTCTGGAAAGATTGAAGAGAATCAGACGGACAAGAACGCAGAGTATTACAAGGCAGCGAAGATAACCGAGTCTGAAATGTTTCAGTATGGAATGGATACGGGCATTGGAAATGCTTTTGTGTATGGCTCATTGGAGCCTATGGATTCGGTCACATACCCAGAAATAGGCGGCCAGTACATGTTTGTGGAAAAGGTGGAAGAACACTATAATCGCTATGAGGAAGAAGTTACAAAGAAGGATTCAAATGGTAAGGAGTATAAGGAAAAAGAAGTATATTACCGATGGGACATTGAAGATAGAGAATCCCAGAATGCTAAAGAGATAAAATTTTCCGGAGTGGCATTTCCATATGGGAAAATTAATTTGCCGAGGCCTGAATACATAGAAACTATCTCTGGTGGTAAAGTGTGGAGTTGGAGTTCTGGCGAATACGTAAAAGTCAGGTTTAAATATTATGGTTGCCAAGGACCATACATTGGTACTGTTTATAGCGACCTTAGGGACAACACAATAGCGAATAGCTCGCCTTTCTATGATGGGCAGACGATTGATGAAACTGTTGATTCCTTGACTTCTAATGTCGGTGTTTGGATATTCTGGATATTTTGGATTATTCTGACTTGCGGTGTAGTGATAGGGTTCTTTTATTTGGATAACAGATGGTTGGAGGATTGAATGATTTTCACCTATTTTGGAATTATCCTGTTCATTACATACGAATGGGTTCAATTCATATCAAAAAGACCTGCAAAGCAGGCAATACGACCGAATCAAGCCGGTAAGCACGGGATTCCTTACCCTTGTGAGCGGTCGATGCATCCAGAGTAGCTGGAGCCCATGGTGCAACTGGATAATGCGGATAATAATGTGGAATCCCAAGAAACATTATCTGGCGCATCGGGGCCAAAGGCAGTGTAGTCATGCGGTAAACTGTTGAAAAATCCGCAAAATTGCAAAAACCCAATCTAAAATACGAATCTGGTATAGTTGCTGGATTCGTTAAGCCAAGTATCCTAACGGTGGGGAGCGGTTTTGAAAATCGTGGACTGTAAAAGGTTAGAGGGTTCGACTCCTTCACTTGGCGCTCCGCATTATGCTGAAAGTGCGGAATCTTTGACATTTTGAATCTCCCCCTCATAGCTGTTTGCTGTTAAGGCAGAGCGAATCTGCCGTGAGGGTTCGGAACAGAAAGTCCGTACAGTATATGTTCCGGTTATTTCCAGATTGAGATAGCTGATGCATAGTTGGCAGACGTGTCACCTGTATGGTGAGTTCCAAGACATGGCAGCAGGTTAAGCCATATAAACCGGCCTTGGCAAGCATGAGCTAACTGCTGCAGGAGAGATAGGTAGGCTTTCCAATCTTCCAAATGCTACGGCCCCCGTATAAGCCGTAGAAAAACTTATCAGCATTTACTCAGTCACCAAATTTGGCTAGTGTACGGGAACGCCGATGCGGACGGATTTGAGTTGCTGATAACATTCTGGAGTACATAATCGGCGCCAAAGCGTGTCTGGGGAGTTTCAAGGAATGTGTTTTCCCATCTACCATGATGGAGAAAAAGTAGCGGAACCGTGAGAGCGGTTCTAGTAAAAACCTTGCTAAGATTTTCCCTAAAATACTTGTGGCAATTTTGTATGTGAACCGATAAGGCAAGGGGAAAAGCCTGCGGGTGAGAAGAAATTGTCCGTCCAGTTTTGCGAGGTAGCTGGACAAAAGTGGAAGAGGTCTGAAAGAGCGGAGTGGTGTTGTCACTCTGCGGAGGCAAGCGAAAGCGACAATAAGGAAGCAGACCATAAGAGGGTGAGCTGTGTGGGACTATTCCCTCTTGACACCGGGAAAGACTGGATATGTGCACATATTTAAGTTGTCGGTGAAATGCTTGAAACCGAACTGGTCTTGTATGCACTATGTGATGGCGCGAAGCCGCCGTATACACGCGAAAAGTTGGGAGTAAGGGCGAGATTTAATCTTTATCTGGAATCCAGAGAAAACTCCATAGCGCAAACGCATGGCGCGATAAAAATGTTGCTAACGGGCGCAGGCCCGTTCTGGGGATTTAGCTGAGAGGCATAGCGATAGGTTGTTAATCTATGTACATCGGTTCAAGTCCGATAATCCCCTTTAGCGAAAACCAGGTGACTTACCCTTCCATAGCCAGATATTCCTGGGTTCGATGCCCAGAGTGTCCATTGTAGTAAAAGTTTATTAATCGTAAAGGTGTGTGTATTATGAGATTTATTAGAGAAACCAATCATTCTTCTGCAATTATTTGTGGAAAACTTTATAGAACAAATAATGCGGAAGTAATTGGTGAACAAAATGGTAGAAAATATTTTATGACTCTTAGAAGAAACTTCTTTTCGGCAAAATGTGAATTTGAAGATTATCAAGATGCATATGGAGATGGTCACATAATTACAATTTACTCTGATATTAGAATGGAATCAGTAGAAAAAGCAAAAGAGATTCTTGGATTTACTGATGTTAAGCGATATTGTGAAGTTTTTGGACAAGTAGAAGAAGCATAGATTTATGGGCTATCGCCAAGCGGTAAGGCACAGGACTTTGACTTCTGCACTCGTTGGTTCGAATCCAACTGGCCCAGTTTTGCACATTGATGATTTCATATTTGGTAGCGTGGCAGAGTTGGTAAATGCGACGGTCTTGAAAATCGTTTGTCAGAAATGGCTTGTGGGTTCAAATCCTACCGCTACCGTTTTATCCTTATCTCTACTCAGTTGACACCACTGCAATGGTTCTGACTGATGGGAGATGTATGGATAGTAGTTGCTCATTATCGGTTAACGAAAAACTCGCTCGTTAGTACAATTTGCAGATTGAAAAACGGGTGGCATGGTTTGGGTCGGGCAGGTTCGACTCCTGCGGCAACTATTTGGAATTTTGCACATTGAGAATTGAATATTGATGGTTGGCATGGTATAATAAAATATATTTCAATCCACAGACAAAGGGGAGCCCAATGGATAAAATTAAGAAAATATGTAGAAAATGTGGAATGGTATATGATGGTTCTGCTCACTCGTGGTACTGTCAGAACTGTAAACAGCGTATACTAGAAAAACAAAGAGAGGAAAATATCTTAAGAATAAAAGAAAGACAGATTGAAGGTACATGTATTATATGTGGAAAATCATTTGTAGGATATCATGCAAAAGAGACATGTAGTCCCGAATGCGATAGGAAATTGAAAGTATTACGTCAAAAAGGACATGAGGTTAAGAACGAGACAAAGAAGAAAATTGCTGAGAAAAATTGTTTGAAGTGGCATTTAGTTAGTCCGGATGGAAAGCATTATGTTTTTTATAACTTGAAACAGTGGGCAAGAGATAATTGTAATTTGTTTGGATTTGAGAGCAATGAAAAGAATGCAATAAAAATTGCAACAGGAATTTGCCAAGCTAAAAAAGGAAAAACGGTCATTACATATAAAGGTTGGGAAGCCTTTGATGGGAACGAAGAAAAAATAGTAGCAGGAGTTGGACAAGGTAATAGGAGAAAAAAATGTAATTATAAAGACTGGGAAACTCTTTATGATAGTGAAAAAAACGATCCAAACAATATTTGTCAACTTTATAACGATGGATATAGCATAAATCGTATTCATACTATGACGGGTTTAAGTGCCTCAAAGATCCGAAAAATATTAATTGAAGAGAATTTGTGGGTTGATACCTTGTCTGTGAAAATTTCTAGGCTTCTGGCTGCTGGAAAAACTACGGATGAGATTTCTAACTTATTAAATGTATCCCCAAAAGTTATTAATAGTCGGAGTCCTTATAGTAAAGGAATGTACAACTGGAAACCTTCAAAAAATGCTTTGAGTGTAAGAAAGCATAGAGAAAATAAAAAAAAATAAAAAACATTAATATGTTATACCAACCATCAATATTCGGTGGTTGGTTTTTTATTGCTTAAAACTATATAAATGAGAGGATTATTTATGATGGACTTTATTCTATTCCAGTAGTGGATATTTTAAAAATTAAGTGGTTAAGGGGTGAAAGTAAGGAACTATGTTAAAAATATTCTGTGAGTATCCATATGTAGTTGCGAAAGTAGTGCAAAGCGTGGATAAGCGTTGTTTTCCCGCCATTCAAATATATCCTATGTATTTATGCAAAACTGAGACGGACGCTATGGACTGTATGAAAATTCGCAAAGCAGAGCAGGAATCTTTTTTAGAAGAATTTGAAATTCATGTAATTAAAATAGTTGGATAGGATGGGTGACAAATTGCGCGGATTATTAGTGGGAAGCAAATGGTATGTTTGATATTGGAAAATCCCGGAGTAAAGGCATGGATGAGCGGACAATAAAGATTCTTCAGGACATCAATGAGAATAACCAGAAAGTGTTTTTATCCACCCCATATCCGAATCTCCGCAAGAAGGAGAAATAATTACTGACCAACGCCATATTGATAGATATTGGGTTGAATTTAATCAATGTATGAAGTGTGGTGCTGTGTGTGAGGAGACACAGCTTTGGAATTTTGAGGGCGAAGCGAAGAAAATAAATCCCAATATCAAAGTTGTGGAAAAATGAGGTGGTTATATGCAGGTCACAAAACACGCCAAAGAGCGATTGAAAGAGCGGTGCGGTCTGAATGATAAATCTTCGGAGCGGATGGCAAAAATTGCATATGAGAAAGGTCTTCGTCATGGTGATTTGACCGGCAATCTGAAAAAGTGGGTGGACAAGCAGTATTTCTATAATCGTAGAGCGAACCAGATTCGGCTTTACGGGGATAAGGCGTACATATTCCATAACCAGAACTTAATTACTGTGATTCAGATACCGCATAACCTTGTCAAAGAGGTTGTGCGGATTAGTAAGAAGGGGAATGAAATTTGATTATAGCAAGAGTGGTTGATTTTATAAAGTCATGGCTGTATTATCCTGAAATGAAACGGTATTTAAGAGAAAAATGTAATGTCTGTTATCAAAAAAGCAGAGTTAAGTACGCATGGTGGCATTGCCATGCGGGTAAGTTGAAGAATCGGAGGTAGTTCTATGTTTGATATTGAAAAAGCCAGGAGTAAGGGAATGGATGAACGTACAATAAACATTCTTCAGGACATTAACGAAAATAACCAAAAAGAGGAATCCTGCAGCCGACATGGGTTTGAACGTAAGAAAATCAATGGCCTGCCGAAGTATCGTTGTAAGAACTGTGGTTGTGTGGAAGACGTTGCTTTCGTGAAAGGGTATATGAGAGGATTAGAGCATGTGAAAATCAATTATCAGAAAGAAATCTTAAATGCGACACCAAGTCCGAGGGAGGCCTGAAATGGAAATAAAGAAAATTATAGCTGATAAGCGTCCAATGTTCTGCTGTGAGTGTCCATTAAATGTTTCGACCATTAGAACCTTAAAGAAAGGCCAGTGTGGTAAGCAAGAAATTTTTAGAAATCACAGCGGATGGGGCGTTGGGGGAAAAGTGCCGGACGAACGGTGTTTGATTGAAGTGGAGGTATAGCATGGCAAGTATCATATCGAAAACAGATGATGGAAGTTTTTCAGTGGAATGTCCACTCATAGATATTGGCAATAAGGATTATGTCAAGAGAACGGATTATGAGAAAGTAATATTAAAAGCACTTGATGAGGTAGAGAAGTATAAAACGGCTTTTGAGAATGCAAAACAGGAGAGAGATAAACTGGTTTCTGAAATGCAGTCACATATTGACTGCCTAAAAGCCGAATTACTGGAAGTACAGTGCCACTCTGATAAATTGAAGCAGGAATTGGCGATGAAAGATGGAACCAAAATGTTTGATACTCTTATGGAAAATTCTTCTGGAGAGGCAAGGGAACTTCTTTCTCGGCATTTGTATGAAAATCTGTGCTGTGTTGAGTTGAATCAAGCAAATGGACTGATTCTTCCGTCAGAGCCTATTGATGTAGCTTCTATGCTTATCAAGGATACGTTAACAGTTAAAACAAATCCAATTAAAAAGGTGTTGGCTCAAAACATTCCAGATGAATATGAGACAGAGAAATATTCTAAAAGCGATTTGCGGCAGATTGCGAAGCATTTGCTGGCGTACTGCAAAAATGTAGAGAACGAGGATTGATTGAGCGGAGGTATAGAGATGATGAGCATGGAAGATATTGATTGGTTGAATCGGTGCAAGCAAGACCCTGGGAAATATCGAATTGATGTTGACAATGACTGCATATTTGTAACGGATTTGCAAGCAGATGATTGTGTACATACATTTTCAAGCTACGGATATGAGTTTGCACAGGAACTGTTGTGTTTTTCCGGTTATAATGCAGAATTTGTATAGGGACGGGAAATGGAAACGTATCGAGATTTATAAGTGCCGGTTGTGCGTAGAAGAACGAACCGACTATTTTTCACCAGAAGTTTGCCAGTGATTGATAAATGGAATGATGGATGAAAAAGTACTGGAGCAAATGGGACTTACGTTATTTGATAGGTATCATCAATGGAAGAATGGAGATATAGGGGTGATGGAGTTTCATGGACTCAGAAAGATTGGGTGATAGAAGCATGATTTTTTTTGCAGAATTAGTTTTAATTGTAATAGGGTTGATAGCGATTGGAATTGGAATTATTTTTAACAATGTTGTTACACGTAAGCGGGTCATCCTCAACCAGAAGGAATGGGATGAGTATTGCAAAGGTATGACGGATGATGAAAAAAGGGAGGCTTTTTTTTCGTGGTGCGAAGAAAACAAAGCAAAGCATTGCTGGCCGCATTACTATTATCCTTGTTGGAATAAAGCGAAAGGTTGAGTGATTATGCCACCAAAAGATTATAGAGAAAGAAAACCCTTCTTAATAGCAGATAGTGGTATAGTGCTACCCCATATGGATGAAATTCCTGAGTTACATATTGATTCAGAACTAATTGACGAAGAAACTCAGAAAATGCTTGATGCATTACGCGAACCAGTCGAGTTGAGTTTTTCTTTCAATATGCCGATATCGCCAGGAGAATTAATCCTTATTATGTGTGGTGGATGTACATGGGAGCAGATACAACAAAACAATTGGCGGAGGCTTCACGGATTGCCAATGAGGAGGAAAAATGTATCCAGTAGAATTTCCAGAACAGAATAGCGTATTTGTAGCAGAAGGATGTGACGATTTGCCAGCCTGTAAGCAGTATAATGAGCAGTTTGCGACCGATGAAGTGATTTCTCTGTGGCATTTTTCGGATGATGATTTGGCAGATATATTAAAGCAAATTAAGGCTGGAATTAGACCGGCAATTCATTTGGATGTGATTGGCGGTCAACCTCCGGTAAGTATGTGGGTAAGGAAGAATGAAGATTGATGATAACACAATCAAAAGGATTGAACAGGCTTTTGGAATCCAATTGTATAACTGGCAGAAGGATTATCTGCTTGGAAAGCGAGATATAATTCGGTCAGGACGGTGCAACGGAAAGACGTTTGCTTATTGCATCAAATTGCTCTTGTCGGACGGAGATCCGATAAAGCGCAGAAAGCTGTGTAAATACGCAGATGGTTATGGAAACCGATATCGGGAATGTTTTGCCGGATATGCGTTGGAAATCAATGATAAACTGGTGAAAGCAGGATTTGAAACGAGGGTGCAAAATTTATGAGGGGGAGGATTTATGCTGTTAGTTGCAAAACAGGATGAGGTCGATAATTTATTTGCAATATGGGATACGGTTACAGATAGATTCCTTGGTGTAAATCTAAAAGAATCGGATGCGATAAGTATTATCATGAATAAAAAAGACTGTTCTGAAGAAGATGCACATAGTCGTATTGCCCATCCTGCTATGTTTTCGGAGATTGCAAAGCATATTATGTGGGAATTTGAGACAGACGTTGATAAAATAATACATTTCTTTGAAGCGGAAATAGAACAATGTAAAGATAGGATATTAAGGGAGTCAACCTGCTTTAATGGGGTACAAGTAGGAGTTCGCGCGGCGGAAATGCTGAACCAGGAGCATATTAATTTTTGTCAGAACATCATTGACCGGATAAGGAGCGATAATCTATGAACAATGGAGAATTACATATTGGAATCGATTGGGGCGACGGGGACAAAACCGGTGTTTCGTTGCTATGTGGTAACTGTCACCAAGTTATCGATAGTGGCATTTCTGAAAACATGTTCTGCGCGCCAGTTCGGATTCAAAGGAACTGTCCGAAGTGTGGGGCTAGATTTAGTAAGATTGTGGGGAGGATGAAGTAAATGGATAAACAAGTAGCAAAAATAATATACCGGTGTCGGAGATGTGGTCAGGAATTTGAGAAGGATGGAGTATATATTTCCGAGGATTTCAAGGTGAATGGAGTAGAGGTCCTTACTGGTTCAATTTATGCCTATCATCAATGCGAAGATGGTGTGTTTGGTGTTGGGGATTTGATTGCGGGCTACATAAGGGAGGAATGAGAATTGAACTTTTCAAATTATATGTCGCCGCCAGAAGATGGATTTGATGGGCAGGCAGATATAAAGGCAGGCTGGGTAATCTGCCCTTACTGTTTGAAAAAGCAGTTTAAGGTCAATTCTGATACGAAAATTGAGAAAATGCCATATAAGTGTAAGAACAGTAAATGCCGGAAGGAGATGGTTGTAAATGTGGAGTAGGATAAAGCATTACATGAAATGGAAATTCATGACTGGTCATATTAGCATTGGAAGTTTAACGGTGTATGGGAGAAATGCTATGCACTGGGGAGTGCAGTTACATACCAAGAAGTATGGGTATATTTGTTTTAGACTACCTCTATTGTGTGATGGGCATTGGTGGCCACTATACTTCTATTGTAGTCCAAATGCAACACCTTGGGCGGCAACATTTATGATTGGGAAGAAACATGACTGCGATGATTGGGCAAAATCAAGAGTTCGTAGACTTTGCTTAGGGCATAATTTTGATGTTCATGGTTGGAATAAAGAATATGAATGCGAAAATTATGATATTCTTCGCGGCATAAATAGGGGCCTTGCAACGAGATGTTGGTATTATCAAAAATGGCAGAAAGAACATCCCGAACAGGATTAAGTTAAAAATTATGTCGATTTAAACCAGTGCCTAATGAGCCTTCGACCTTTGTGAAATAAGCAGAGGAAGGAGGTTTTTCTATGGATTTCCAGGAACACCGGGAAATAATCAAAAAATTGAAGCGGCAAATTACAGAGCCGCCATCTTTGGACATTTTGCAACTTCTTTTGTCCGAACTTCAATACACGATGCAGGATAACCCGGATTTGGGTGCAGATGAACGAAAATACGTGTTTTCTTACTCTGGGTTTATCAAACGATGGTCGTTACAGCGACTACAGCAGACGCTTGACCCTCAATGGGACAAGTTATACTGGGATACGATGCTATTTGAAGCTAGAAACCGTGTGGTGGACAGCTACTTGATTTATCTGGAGAAGAATCGTGACCCAGAAGATAGATTCTACGAGCCGCGAAGAAGCCATTTTATAAAACTGGGATTAATAGATGCCTTGCAGGGGCTTATTGACGATAAATACGATATTGTCAGTTTATCAATGCCACCCGGAACAGGAAAGACGACTCTGGGGGAAATGTTCCTTTCCGGATTTATGGGATGGTTCCCGGACTTGTGCAACCTGTTTTCTTCCCATAGTGGTCATGTCACCAGAATGGTGTATGAGGTATTGTGTAATATCATTGGTGTTGGTTTGAAATCTGGCCAGATACCAGAATATACTTGGCGAGAAATTTTTCCAGATGTTCCGATTGAAAGTTGTAATGCGAAGGAGCAGGAAATCAATCTAGGGAAATTTAAGCCATTTAAATCTATTACCTGTCGAGCGTTGGGGGCTTCCCAAACAGGCGTTACCCGATGTGAGGGGATTTTGTATTGCGATGACCTTTGTTCTGGAATTGAGATGGCATTGTCCAAAATACGTCTGGATAAACTCTGGACGATGTATAGTACAGATTTAAAGACCCGAAAGAAAAAAGGAAAACGTGGGAGGACCTGCAAGGAACTACATATTGCGACTAGATGGTCTGTATGGGATGTAATTGGGCGTATAAAAACTATCTATCAAAGTAATAAGCGCTGCCGTTTCATTTCAGTGCCGGATATTGACCCGGCAACAGGGGAAAGCAATTTTGATTATGATTATGGCGTTGGATTCGATGTGGAGTATTTTGAAGATATCGAAAAGTCGCTGGATGATATTACATATAAGTGTTTATACAAGAGTGAAGCCGTAGAACGCGAGGGAATCCTCTACAATCCAGATATGTTACGGCGGTATTATGGAGAGCTGCCGCCAAAGGAGCCAGATGCTATATGGGCGTTCTGCGATACGAAAGATACGGGTACGGATTATAACTGCTTAGGGGTGTTCTATCAGTATGGGGAGGATTATTATCTACATGATGTTGTATTCCAGAGCATTGACCCCTATTTGCTTGACGACTTGAATGCAGAATGCCTGGTTCGGAACAATGTTCAGATTGCGGTATTTGAAAGTAATAAAGAGGGTAGCAGAACTGGCGATAAAGTTCAGGAGAAGGTAAGAGAAAAAGGCGGTCGTGCCAGTATTGAAAAGAGATTCACGACCCAAAATAAGGAAACGAAAATTATTGTAAACAGTCCGTGGGTAATCCAGCATGTGTTATTTAAACACCCAGAATGCTATGAGGTTAAATCTGACTATGGTCAGTTTATGTCGTGGCTGTGTGCATATAGCCAGTTAGCGAAGAACCCTCACGATGACGCACCAGATATGGTATCTATGTTGGCAGTGCATCAGAGTGGAGGAAACTCCGCTTCAGTAAAGATTATGCAAAGACCATTTTAGAAGGAGGACAAGTATTATGATTACAGTATTGACAAGAGAATATCTGGAAACTTATGTGTACCTGGAATCTGAAATCAAAAGAATTCGGGGCAGAATAAAATATTATGAAAATCATCCGGTTCAGCAACAGTATGGCATCGTAAAAGGCTCTATGAAGCAGTTTCCATTTACTGAATGTCATTTTGTGGTTTCTGGTCCAACTATAAAGTCGAACTCAGAACGGGAAAAAATGGTACGCCAGTTGATTATCGACCTCAAAGGTAATGAACAACTTTTTGAAGATATGAAATTAGATATTGAGACTTTTTTGGAAACACTACCTGCTGAGGATATTGAAATTAAGCATATTTTAGGATTAAAGTATGTAGAACGCAAATCCGATGGAGAAATAGCGAAGAAATTGAATTATAGCAGGAGGACCATAGGACTTAAGATTGATAAGTTTCTGAATGCGATTCAAAAAGAAAAGAAGTAGCTTGAAAAGCGAATTTCAAGTCCATTTGGACAAATTGGAGAAAATTATGTTAGATATAAAAAAGTTAAGCGATGAAGAACTAAAAACGTATTGGAGTGCCTGTATAAAAGCATTAGGCAGTAAGCCATATGCGTATATGGCGGCGGATGAATTAGAGAAAGAAGAACCATATATAGCAGCGATGTGTATGCAAGAGGAATTTACTGAAAGAGAATTAGGTTTGCCTAGACAGAAATAAAACAATGATACGATAAAGCCCGACACACATATGATAATAAAAGTCGTGTAGCTTTCCTGCCGTCTCAAAATTACTTGGTAGTAATCAGAAATGCAGGGACAAGCTGGAGATTCGTTACTGCCTACATAGTAGATAATCAAGAAACAGCAAATAAAATTTTAGCCAGTCCAATTTGGTGCAAATAAAAAACCACTGGTTAACCGGCCCAGTGGATAAAGCCTTTACAGATCCCAAGCTATCAGCAAAGGATTACGATAATAATCGTACCCCAAAAAGCAAGTATAGTCAATAGCTACTTTATTCATCTTTGCCACAAATGCCACTTAGGATATGGTAAAATGGTATTAGTAAAAAGTATGCGAGACATCCAAATTAAATTAAGGATGTTTGATATAACTATTAATATTGAAATAAATGCAAGCCGTTGAAGGATATAGAAAATCCTCCAACGGCCTTACTTTTTTGACAGAAGAGGGTAAAAGCTGATGAACAGTAATAGCTTTATTGATTTATGCCATGGACATTTTGGTAGAAAAATTGCATATACGAATGTCGATAGAATTACCAAAGAAAATGTTGTTGGTGTCGTTGGTAAGGCCATTTCAGTTCTGAATTACAATCGACCGGCGATACGGTATCTTTACGATTACTATAAGGGTGACCAGCCGATTCATTACCGTGAAAAGAAAGTGCGGCCTGACATCAATAATAGGACTTGTGAAAATCATGCTCTTGAGATTGTTCGATTCAGTACCAGTCAGACATATGGGGAGCCGATACAGTATGTCAGCCGAAAAACAGATAAAAAAATCAATGATGCCGTGGATAAACTAAATGATTACATGAAGGACGCTCATCGGCAGGCCAGAGATATCAAGCTTGGAAATTTTCAGAGTGCCGTTGGAACTGCCTACAAGGTAACGCTTAAAGGAAAGTCAACAGATATTGTTCCGTTCCGAATCCATATTCCGAATCCACTGAATACGATTGTTGTGTATTCGGCCAAAGATGATTCAGATATGCTTTCTATCCAGGTTCTGAAAGATGAAAATGATGAGCAGTATTATCAGTGCTATTCGGAAGATTTATATTTCATCATTAAAGGCGGCAGAGTAGTTAATTCTGGAATAAATGGTTTTGGAGGCATCCCAATTGTGGAATATCCGAATAATCCTGATAGGCTCTCGGATATCGAGATTGTAATCACGCTTCTCGACCAGATTAACAAAATGCAGTCTGACAGAATGAACGGCATCGAGCAGTTTATTCAAGCATTCATGTTGTTTAAGAACTGCGAGATTACTAAAAATGAATTTATTGAGATGTGCGATTTGGGTGCAGTACAGGTAAAGGATTCTGGACAAGGAATGCAATCTGACGTAAAACTGATGACTGCTGAATTGAACCAGGAACAAACGCAAGTAGCTAAAGATGATGTGTATCGGCAGGTACTTGTCGTTGAAGGGATGCCAGACCGGCAACAGAATACCGGTGGTGATACTGGCCAGGCGGTTTACCTTCGGAACGGATGGGACTTCGCAGAACAGCGGGCAAAACTGGATGAACCATTTACCATTGAGGCAGAGAAAAAACATGCCAGAATTGTTTTGAATATCATTAAGCAAACAACAAATGATGTTCCTCTGACAGTAAGGGACTTCGATGTGAAGATTACTCGAAATTCTACTGATAATATGCTGGTTAAGGCCCAGTCGCTGGATTACTTGCTGAAAAATAAGATTCATCCGCTGATTGCAATTACTGTATGCGGGCTGTTTGGTGACCCGGAAAAGGTTTGGACGCAAAGTAAGCCGTACATGGATACTATTTTCAAGACACAGCTTCAGCTTGATGCTGAGGCAGAAAAAGAGAGAGCGATAGCGCTTCTTGAAAAACAGAATAACTCAGTTAAAAGAGGGGGAGTCGAGTAGACTTCTTCTTTTTATATTCAAAATATGGAGCCATCCGTTAAATGGTAGAATCCGGCAGGAGCAACCTGCGTAATCAAAAGCGTGGATTAGAAGGGAGATTAACATGACAAGGGAACAGGCAAAAAAGAACTTAATTGCGCTGGGAATTTCAGAGCCGACCGATGAGCAGGTGACGAACTATCTGAACCAGCACAACGGAGAAGTGGAAAAGTACAAGGAAGATGCTGCTAAGTGGAAAAAAGAAGCTGACAAAGCTGGAGAGCTTCAAACGAAGCTTGATGAGATTGAACAGCAGAATCTATCAGAACTGGACAAGGAAAAGAAAGCACGTGAAGCGGCTGAAAAGAGGAATGCTGACCTTCAGAAGCAGCTGACCACTTCTGCGGTCGAGGCGATTTTCGCAAAAGCAAATCTGTCAGGCGAAGAGTTTTCTGGCATGATTGCGGCATTATCCGGCATGGAGCATGAAGCGGCTAAAACCAGTGCAGAAGCCTTTGTCAGCGGTATCTCCAAGCGTGACGAAGCAAATAAAACCCAGTGGCAGCAGGAAACTTTTAAGACAACTCCGAATCCTGGTGGTGGCGGCGACCCGGCCCCGAAAGGCGGAGATAAGAGTGCAGCCGCTGAATATGCGAAGAAATATTCGCAGGAACATAACCCACAGCCGACTCCGGTTTCGGTGCCGACTCAAACAATGACATTTTAAGGAGGATATGACATGGCTTACATGAAGGTTGAGCAGGGATATAGCCTGCCAAATTTTTTGGAATCTGCCGTTGGTCTGGTTCAGAAAACCGAGATGGTTACTCAGGCGATGGCAACCACAGTTGACAACAAGAAGTTGATTTATGCCGGAACTGCTTTTCCGTCTAATGATTCTAAGGCAACTGGTATTGTATTCGAAACTGTTGATATGACTGATGATGCGAAGCGTCCGGCCAGCGTTATCAAAGCTGGAAGAATCTACGGGAACAGATTAAAGACGCCGTTGTCCAGCGAAGCCAAGACAGCTTTGGAGAAAAAAGGATTTGTAATTCTTGATGCTCCAGAATGTGAATTTTAATTGGAGGTGTAAAGATGCCATTTAATGTATTAGATACAATTAATGTTACAGAGAGATTAAATTTTTCTCAGAACTTCGCCGTTGCAAGGCCAACCGTTCTGGATACCATTTTCCCGGATGTGAAGTCACAGCATTTCAAGGCTGAGTATTACCGGCTGATGCAGGGACAGAATTTGCCGACTCCTGCATTTGTGCATGCGCTGGATTCCGAGGCGCACATCGGTACCAGGCCAACTTTCGAGAAGGTTCTGACTGAGAAACTGTTTATCAAGGAGAAAATCAACCAGTCCGAGCAGCTTCAGATGTATATCAACAATGGTGTACCGGATGATAACGGTCTGGTGAACTGGGTATTTGACGATATGGGCAGACTGTCCGAGAGCGTTGTTACCCGTACCAAGATTGCCAAAGGTCAGGCAATGAGCCGTGGTGTAATGAAAATCAAGGAAAACAATCTGGATATGGTGATTGATTTTGGTGTTCCTGTGGCTCATAAAATCACTTTTGGTGATTGGTCTAACCCAGAATATGATATCTTTGGTGATATCATGAAGGCAGTTAAAAAGCTGAAGGATGAGGGTAAAATTCCGTCCAGAATGCTGACCTCTGATACCCAGATTCAGCGCATGAGAAAGAACAAGGGCATCCAATCCGCAATCTACGGTAATATCAATGCGGGCAGACTGGTTACCATGAATGAACTTCGGTCTATCATCATGGAGGAGTTCGGCCTTCAAATTGCTGCCTGTGATGAAAGATATGCCTACATCAAGGCTGATGGTTCCAGAGTGAATGGTCGCTACTTCGATGAGGACAAGGTTACCTTCTATACGGCGGATGTATCTGGTAGGGCCGGTACTGGTTTGTGGGGACCGACTCCGGAGGAGGCTGAGTATGCTGCATTCCAGGAAGCATTGCAGAAAATGTTTGTAACCGTGACCATGTGGGCGACTAAGGATCCGGTTGCAAAGTGGACGAAAGCTTCTGGTATGTTTATCCCGGTTCTTCCGGATGTATATGGTATGGTAATCGCTACGGTTACCACTGCTGAGAACACTCTTGGCACTCTGACTGTGGAATCAGCCGCCGGTTCTGCAATCGGAACAACGAAGCTGACTGTTTCCCCGGCAAAGGCAAGCGGAAATTCCTATAAGTACAAAGTAGGTGATTCCGTAACCGCTGTTGTCTTCGGTCAGAATGTCCAGACCTGGACTGCATGGGATGGCTCTGCTGACATTACAGCGCAGACTGGGAAGACCATTACCGTAGTTGAGTGCGATTCAGCATACAAGGCTCTGAAAGCCGGTAGCGCAACGGTGACCGCAAAGGCAGGTTGATTGTGAGGTGAAATGAGTGGAAGCGGAGATTCTGGATGATGTAATTACATATCTTGGTGACGAGGTGGCCGAAAAAGATGTGTCGGTTCTGTTCATCTTAATCCAGAGAGCAATCCGAAAAGTTTGTGCGAAGCGGTATCCGTTTGGATACACGGACACGGAGAAAGAGACAGCGGTTGAGCGGTATCGGGACACGATATTTGCCGCCGCTGTTTATTATTGGGCGAAACAAGGGGCTGATGGTGAAAGCTCTCACAGCGAGAATGGAATTAGCCGTGCCTATGAAAAAGAGGACGATATCTATTTTGATGTTGTACCAATGGCAAAAATTTTATAAACCGTTTAAGGAGGATTTTAACTATGATTTACGATTACAAGAATAGAGAAATTCATTTTGAGAACCCGAAAGAGGAAACAGATTACAAGGCACATATGGCGGAGTATGGACCAGGAACAGGAAAGACACATCCGGATGACTGTCCGTATTGTGCAGCGCGGGGCTGGAAAACATTCCCTGGTACTACATTTGAAGCTGAGTGCGATAAGTGGGCGGAGGAACATCCTGACGAAGTGGCCGAGGCAGATGCATAAAGTAAGGTAACTCTCCTTTAAGACGGTGCGTGTCTGGCCGATACCTCCCCGGCCGGGCGCAGGGTGTGTGCTGTGAATGGTGGTGGGCAAGCGCACTTTTTTTTGTGGAGGTAGTGGAGGTAACGATGAAGATATTTTTCGATACAGAGTTTACAGGATTACATAAAGACACAACGCTGATAAGTCTTGGTTGCGTGGCAGAGGACGGTAAGACATTTTATGCTGAGTTCACTGATTACGATGGAACTCAATGCAATAACTGGATTCGAGAAAATGTTATCCAGCATTTGATTGTTTCAAAAGACGGAATTGACAGGTGGGTGCATTATGCTTCTGAACAGTTAAAGTCCACAGAAGCGTGTGTCAGAACGAACGGATATTGCACGATTATGAGAGGAAATAGGGATTTGATTGCTGTTGAGTTAAGAGATTGGCTCAAGCAATTCGATTCTGTCCAGTTCATTTCTGACGTTTGCCATTATGATTTTGTCCTTCTGATTGACCTTTTCGGCACAGCGTTTGACCTGCCGGAGAACGTGTCGGCCAGTTGTCATGACATTAATCAGGATATTTCCCGGCTTTATAGTATTTCTGAAAGAGAAGCCTTTGATAAGTCCAGAGAGGAAATTGTTGCGGAGTTGTGTTCTGGTGAGATTTCAGGCGTTAAGCACAATGCGCTGTATGACGCAAGAGTGATTAAAGCGATTTATGAGGAAATTTGTGGAGGTAAAGAAGAATGATTTTTAAAGAAGCTTATGAGGCTCTGAAACAGGGCGCAGATATAAAAAGACCATCATGGAAAGGTTTCTGGCGTAAAGAGAATGGCACGATTGTCATGTATTGCAAAGATGGTTCAAAGGTTCCATTCATGGAAACAGAATGTATCTTTGTTGATATCGACCACATGATGGCCGATGATTGGGAAATTGTTGACGGGGATTCCATTACGGGACTTGACGTGTCCACTTTTACATTCGGCGAGGCAATATCTCGTATGAAGAGAGGAGAGCGTGTTGCCCGTAAGGGCTGGAATGGAAAAAATCAGTACATTCAGCTGGCAACTAATATCAGCTATATTGACGCAGAGGGAAACGCTGTGAATGTGGAGCATGAAGCAATCGGGAACAAGGCGATAGCCTTTGTCGGAACATCTGGCGTGCAGATGGGATGGTTGGCTTCACAGGCAGATATGCTGGCAGAGGATTGGGTTCTGGTTGAGTGATAAGGCGGTGGGCACTATGCGAGGACTGAAACGCAATAAGCAAAAGCTGTGGTATCAGCTCTACGACAATCACATGCCCATTTATGAGACAGACCTTGAAGGCAATATCATCTATGACCCAGTGACCGGAGAACCGCTTGTAACAGGCGATTTTACCGTTGGATATGCCGACCCCGTGGAGTTCCGGGCGAATGTATCAGCCGCCAGAGGGGAAGCGAATACTGACCCATTCGGTGTTGATTTAGCTTATGACAAGACTGTTGCCACCTGCGACATGAATCTGCCGATTGATGAATTGTCAGTATTATTCGTGGATAAGAAGCCGGAATATGGTGTAGATGGGAAACTGACTAATAAACCGGATTACAGGGTAGTCAAGGTCGCAAAGAGCCTTAATTCGGTGTTGTATGCGATTCGGAAAGTGACGGAGGGGAATGAAAATGGCTAAATATAGGACAAAACTCGTTGAGATTGAAGCATTTCAGTACGACGGGGATTTAAAAGGAAAAGACGGCAAGTGGTATGTTCCGGAATGGGCGATAAAGGCTTTTGAAGATGGCGTCATGTACTATGACAGTCTGGAGTGTGATTTGCCGCCCGTAGAGCTGTTTATTAAAACGCTTGAGGGTGTCCATCATGCCAGTGTGGGAGATTATATCATTCAAGGCGTAAACGGAGAACTTTACCCATGCAAGCCGGATATATTCGAGAAAACCTATGACAAGGTTATGCCGCTGTCTCCGTTGCTTGAGTAGGTGTTTGTATGGGAAAACGAATAATCCGTGGAGAACTGTCCTCAAAGGGAATCCAGAGCATTATCGACCAACTTCAAGACTACAAACAAGACTTGCACCGCAAGACTGAACTGTTGTGTAAGCGGTTGGCAGAAGTTGGATTGACCGTGGCGCAGACGAAAATCGGAGAATCTCCGCTGGGTAAGACAATTTCCCTGCGGATTGATATGGAACCGTCAAAGGCAGGCTGCAAAGCCATGCTGATTGCTTCTGGACAGACAAAATCAAATGATTATGGCACCGTAAATACGCTTTTGCTCGTTGAGTTTGGTGCGGGCGTGTTCTACAACCCGTCAGATAATCCGAAAGCTGGAGAGATGGGGTATGGAATCGGTACTTTCCCTGGACAAATTCATGCTTTTGAAGATGGCTGGTACTACTGGGGTGAAGATGAAAAGTGGCATTACACACATGGTACGAAAGCTACTATGCCCATGTATAACGCTTCGGCGGCTATCCGGGAACAGGTAGCGGCGATTGCTAAGGAGGTGTTTGCCTAATGCTTGACATTTCATCACTGGTCTATTCCAGACTGGTAAGCAATGAACAGATGAAAAAGTATCTCAAAGGGAGCGGAACGACAAAGAACGATACGCCACCTTCATTTCCATATTTGTATATGAAAACATTGGGTGAGCCAACAACAAGCTCTTCCTTGCAGAATAAGCAATGCGCCATACAAGCTGCTTTTGAGATTACTATTTATGATTCTACTTCAAGTACCAAAGCGAAGCAGCTAATCTTTCTGGCGGCTGACCTTATGCAGAAGATGGGATTTACAATGAATTATGGTCCGACTGAAATAGAACGGTCCAGTACAACAGAAGCATATCGCTGGATAGCAAGGTTCCGTAGAACTTTTTGCGAGGGCGATGTGATATAGAAAATACATAACCTTTGAGCCATACAGGAAACTGTGTGGTTCTTTTTTTATTCCAAATTTTAAGGAGGATATGAACCATGGCTAAAGCTATTGATTTGAGCACTGCCGGCATTCACGTTGGATATGGGATTGAGACTAAAGCGGGAACGAAGCCTAGTGCATTCATCGACATTCCAAACCCGAAATCCATTCCGGATTTCAACCCGGAGGTCGGCACCTATGACGTAACATCTCTGAACGATACCGAGTGGAAGCGATACATTGAAGGTTTGAAGGATGTCGGAGGGGCACTGGCAATTACCTTCGGAATGTCTCAGGTATTTTTGGACATGTGGGAGGACATCTGCGATAAGTATGAAGCAGCTATTGCATCAGACGAGCGTATGTGGTTGGTATTTTACCATCCAAGACTGAACAAGAGCTTTTTCTTCACCTGCGAACCGACCAGAATGGGATGGGCAGCAGCTGATGTGGATTCTGCATGGGACACCAGCGTTTCCGTAACTCCGACCGGAGAGATTGGCTGGGCAGAAGCTATTGAACCGAAGGCTGCAACTGAAGCCGCTTGACTGTAATTAACCATAACTAAGGGAGGTAAAAATCATGAGAATTTTGACGATTGGTGGCAAGGAATATCAAATTGAATTTTCCTTTGATGCGGCAGAATATAAGGCTTGTGTGGACAAAGTTTTTAAAGTGGTTTCTGGCGGCTACATTATGAAGCGTGGAATCACTGGAGAAGAGGGAAAGGCTGAAATGGCGGAGGCCATGATGGACGGAACAGCTGATATGATTTCCGATATGGCGTCTCTGTCCATTACTTGCTTTTATGCGGGCCTTCTGGAAAATACTCCTGTTAAAGATGAAAAAGCAGCAAAGCAGTTGTTTAAGCAGTTTGTAAAGGAAAATCCGGATGATGACCGCGCATCATTTCTGGGAATGTATGAGTTCTTGAAAGGATGTATGGAGGAAGATGGTTTTTTCAAACTGACCGGACTGGACAAGTATCTGAAGGACATGTCCGAAGCAATGGAAAAGGCAGCAAAGGAAGTAGAAAAGGGGACGAAACAGTCTGCATTACCAAAGATTCCAACAGACCGCAAGAAGAAATCAACTTCCACAAAATAATATGGGAACATTATCTTCCGCTTGCGCTAAAAATTGGGGTTCATTATGAATTGTTCTGGCACCTTAATCCGACAAAACTGATTCCGTTTATTACAGCATATGGACAGAAACAGCAAGAGCGAAGTGATGAAATGTGGATGATGGGTCAACTTGTTATGGCGGCATTAGATGCAACTGTATGTAACATGATGCCTTTCGTTAAACGCAAAGGAAAAGGAAAATACCCTGAAAAGCCATATCGGGTAATTCCTATGACGGAAGAAGAAAGGCGGCAGGAAGAAGATAAAGAATTGCAAAAATTCCTTGGGTTTGCGGATTCGTTTGAGAAAGATGTGAAAAATAAAATAGTTTCCATAAACCAAAAAGGCGAGTGACTAAAGCAGTTACCCGCCTTTTTTTATATGCAGAAAAGGTAGGTGAATACCATGTCAGATGTGATTGACGATTTAAAGGTCCAGATAGACGCTAGTACGCAGAGTGCAGATGCGAAATTGGATAAGTTCATTGCAAAGATGATGAAACTCCAGTCCACAATTACTGGTCTGGAAATGTCCAATGTAAGTAATATTGCTTCCGGAATTAATCAGATATCGGCGTCCATTCAGAATTTTAATAACAGAACAAAGACGGCAGATTTTAGTAGAGTTGCTACTGGAATGAATAAACTGGCAACAGTAGATGCCCAGGGAGTTGCAGCGACAGCTCAGGCCATGTCCACATTTGCAGCTAATATGATGGGGCTTAATGATGTTCATGTGGATTCTGATGGGATTTCTAACATAGCCAATGCCATATCCAAACTAGGGCGGGCAACAGTGACAGAGGCGACGCAGAATTTGGAGTTTCTGAAAACCAGTATGAAAGATTTTATTACTGGAATGAATGGTGCCGGAAGTTTAACTTTTGATGCGAATGGACTAGTATCGCTGGTAAATAGCGTGAGCCGACTTGGGAGCACAAATGCTACGCAGTCGGTCAAGAATCTTCCTCAGATTTCCACAGCTTTAAGGGGATTCATTACGAGTATGAATACTGTTGGAAGTGTCGCGTTCGATTTTGCTGGGCTTAATAATCTTGTGAGCAATATTACCAGATTAGGTGGTGCAAAAGCAACACAAGCCGCAACAAATCTGAAACCGATAAAGGACCAGATATTGCGATTCGTGAGTGGTTTGAATGGGATAGGTTCACTTAGCTTTGATACAACCAGTCTGGCTAATCTTGTTTCTTCCATTACTAAACTGGGAGGCAAGGCGGCCACAACGGCGATTCCTAATATTCAGGCACTTGGTACTGCATTGACCAAATTAATGGCAACATTATCCCATGCACCAGCTGTAAGCCAAAATCTTATACAAATGACAACAGCCCTGGCTAGTCTGGCCGGAAATGGTTCAAGGGTTAGCAGTGCATCAACGGCGATGTACCGAGGGTTAAACTTATATTCTAGTAGCGCAAGTAGAGCGACCAAGGCTACAAAAGGTTTGGTGTCCCAAATTGGTATGTTCTATGCCAAGTGTTTCTTGCTGATTCGTGGAGCCAAGGCATTGTGGAAGGCCACAGAATCATCCATGGATTATATTGAGACATTGAATTATTTTGAAGCTGCATGGGGGCAGGTCGCTGGGAATGCGACAGGGGAATGGAAGAAAGCTGGTTATGAGTCTGCTGAAGCTTATGCTAAATCTTTCAGTGAGAGATCAAAAGCGTTGACAGGTAAAATGACAGGATTTCAACCAGATGCATATGGGAATCTAATAGCAACTGGAATGCCTAGTCTTGGATTGGACCCGGAAAAGCTTATGAATTACCAAGCTACTTTTGGTCAAATGGCATCCTCTATGGGTGTTGCTTCTGAAACTGCTTTGAAGTTATCCAATGCCCTTACTATGATTGGAGCGGATTTAGCTTCCGTAAAGAATCTTAAGTTTGAGGATGTATGGCAGGATATGGCATCTGGCATGGTCGGTATGAGCCGAACATTGGATAAGTACGGTGTCAATATTCGTAATGTGAATCTGCAAGAGAAATTATATGAGTTAGGTATAGATGCTAAAATTGCAAAACTGGGACAGCAGGACAAGGCACTTTTACGGACTATTATTTTACTCCAATCTACTAAATATGCGTGGGGTGATATGGCTGATACGATAGGACAGCCAGCAAACCAGTTACGCCTGTTACAGGCTAATTTTGCAAATTTGGCACGAACAATAGGTAACTTGCTTCTGCCTATAGTATCAAAAGTCCTTCCATACATAAACGCGCTGGTAATCGCCATACAAAGGCTATTTTCTTGGATAGGTGGTTTGCTGGGAATAAAGATAGGTGGTTTTAGTTCTTCAATTGGTTCTGCGGCTACGGATTTTGGGGATATGGAAGATGCTGCTGACGGTATTGCAGATAGTACCGGTGATGCTGCAAAGAACACAAAGAAGATGGCAGACAACCTTCAAGAATTCGATAACCTGAATGTTGTTAATTCGCAAAAAGATTCCGGTAGCGGTGGAAGTGGTTCTGGCGGAGGTGCTGGTGGCCTGTTGGATGATGCTTTCAATGATGCGTTTGCTGAATATCAGCTGGCATGGGATAAGGCATTTGCGAACATGGAGAACTCAGCCCAAGAATTAGCTGATAAAATCACGAGGGCTTTTCAACGTATTTGGGAGGCCGCAGAACCAACCTGGGAATCTTTAAAGAGACTTTGGAATGAAGGGCTTGCTCGTCTGGGAGATTTTACATGGACTGCTTTGAAAGATTTTTGGAGTGAATTTTTGGTTCCTGTAGGAAAATGGACGCTTGGCACCGGACTGCCTATGCTCGTTGACAATATAAATGCTTTTTTGATGAAGATTGATTTTCCGGCGATTAATGATGCTCTGCGGAACTTCTGGCAGGCCCTCACTCCTTTCGCAACAAAAGTGGGGGAAGGTCTTATTGAGTTTTTTGGAGATTTACTGTCTATAGGTGCAGACTTTATTAACTTTACTGTCCCTAATGGTATAAACAGAGTAGCGGAGGCTCTAAGAAAAATTTCGCCAGATACAGCTGAAAAGATTGGATATGCTCTTGGCGTAGTTGCAACCGGGATTATGGGATTTAAGACTATAGATGTTGCGGTTAAGGGTGTAAAAAATATCTATAGTCCATTGCAAAAACTTTTTAAGTTAGTAGGCCCCATGAAGTATGTTGCAATTGCAGGTGGGATTGCTGGGCTTGTCTTTGCACTAGATAAGTTCGGCGTGATTGATGTGAATTGGTCTGTTTTAGCTACAGGATTTAAAAATTTGGCATCAGCGCTTGGAAAATTTGTTTCTGGTATTGGGCAGGGACTCATTAATTTCATTAAAGGGATTACCCCGATTGTATCTCCGACGCTCGAATCTTTGATTAATGGAACTGGAAAGGCCTTTGAATTCATGGCCAAGGTGTTAAATGCGATACCTGAATCCATGCTTTCGGGATTAACAACAGCATTTTTAAGCTTTTTCGCCGCCTTTAAAACTTATGAAATGGTGGTAAAAACTGGAGGATTGATATCTGCTTTTGCAAACAATTTAAAGTTTTTCTCTAGTTTACTTCCTGGCATCGTTAACTCTGGCCCAATATTGCAAAATTTGGCATCTGCGCTGGGACCATCTGCGTTAGGTGGTATTGCGTTTACCGTAATAGCTGGAGGATTATTGCTGATTGCACAGCACATTATGAAAGTTACTGATGCATCTGCAAAAAGTTCAGCAATAGGCCAATTTTCACAGGCTCTTAGTGATTTGAATGATGAAGTATCACAAAAAACAAACCAAATTAACACAAGCTTGGATAATACAAGAAATGCTATTGAAACTGCTGGTGTGGCAGAAGCACAGGTAGCAAGGGATTTGGCGAAAGAGTATAATGAGCTGTCCGATAAAGCCTCTTTAAGTGCAGGCGAGAAAGAACGGTTAAAGCAGGTATCAGACGACCTTGTGGATATTATTCCTAATTTAAGTAAATATATTGATGATGAAACAGGGTATTTAGATATTCAGAAAGAGTCATTGGATGCAGTAATACAAGGATATGAAAGCCTCGCACAAAAGCAGGCCGCACAAGAATACCTTGTTGAAGCATACAAAAATCAGTACGAAGCACAAAACAATGTCAACAAAGCTATTGACGAGTATAATAAGGCATTTGATAATTACTTAAAACAGGCAGGGATTGCTCCCCAGGTTATTAAGCAGATTGCTGATGGACAGTTAGATATAAATCAGGCGTATGTAGATTTTCAGAATAGTCCTAATGCTTTTGCAGAGAAATATGGGGTACAGGATGTTGCTACGCTAAAAAAGGCACTTGAGGGATTAAGAAAGGAAACAGAGGAATATAATATAAATCTGAAAAATGCTAAAGACACACAAGAGAAAGCGGAGTATCAATTAGATTCCATGAAAAGTACCATTGATGAATGTACTCAAAAGGAAAAAGAAGCTATAGAAACAGAAAAGGCAGGCATATTGGCATCTAACGAATATAAACAATCCTTACGTGACTTGAATACGGAATTTTCCAATTTGGATTTAAATCTATCGGAAGATTTCATGCAAAATTTAGCTTTGGATAAGAACTTTGACATTACTCCAATTCAAGAATTTTTTAAATCTTTGGCGGAGGGTGTACAAGCATCTGGAAGTGAAGTGCAAAGTGCTTTTGAGAGTTTAGGATTATCATTGCCCAAAGAATTAGCAAATGCCATTGCTAAAATGGAACCGGAAGCCCAAACGGAAGTTACAAAGATGCTTATGCAAATCAAAAGTGGTGCTGAAGTCCAGACACCGGAAATAAAATCATTGTTTGAGAAAATTGGTTATGATTTACCAGATGCAATAGTGAAGAACTTTTCAGAAAAAGAACCCACGGTGCAGAATTCAACAATAGATTTGCTTGCCGGAATACAAAATGGGCACAGTTTGACCGAAGGACATTTAATTGAATTATTCGCTGGGTTGGGAGTGAAAGTTCCAGAAGCTTTAATAGAACAGTTGGGTGATTCAAAAACAAGTGCCGAAGTACAGGATAAGGCAGTTGAGTTATTGGCACAAATTTCATCAGCAGAAGAATCAGAGCGTCCTGGACTTATTGAAAAACTTAAGACGCTTGGAATTGATGGGGCTGATAGTCTGGCTGAAGGAATAAAAAGTGGTCAAAGTACAGTAGAGACTGAAACTAAAAATCTTGCTGGTGTAGCTAAAACCACCATGAATAATGAGTTTAATCCAAATGATAAAGGAGTTGGTTCTCTTTATGATGCTGGAGCCAATGCAAGTAAGGGATTCTGGCAGGGAATGAAGGACTGGTGGGATGATTCGTGGCTTGGAAGAAAGGTTGATGAATTAAAGGAAACTGTAACTGGAAAGAGGGGATTGGATGAACATAGCCCTTCCAAAATTATGGGACAGTATGGTGCATTTGCCGGTATTGGATTTAATAATGAGTTTAGTGCTGAAATGGACAAAACCGTGCCTATGATAGAACATTGGATAGATTCTATGAAATCCACGTTAAGCGGGTATCATATAGCCTTTCCTGGTTCTAATTTTACTTACACATTAGGTAATGATTTATTGAATCAATATGCTATGGCACCAAAGGTATCCTTGCCAAGCTTTAACACTGGTTCTATCAACATGGATTACACAGCAGAATTGACAGCAAGCTTAAAAGACTCTAATGCGGAATTGCTTTATGAATTGAAGCGAAATAATGATTTGCTTGAACAGCTTGTAGAAAAACCTGTAATTGACGAAAATGGAATCTATAATGCTACACGCAGAGGCGTATCGAGACATTTTGCGCAAACCGGAAAGACAGGATTTAAAGGTATAGACTGATACGTGTTGAAAATCCCCTTTCTGCATGGTATAATTTGAGTATCATAACAGGGAGGGGTTAAGCATGAAAAAGGGAATAACATTCGCATTTATTGTAGCTATGACATTAATAATGAATATGCCTGCCTATGCAGGAGAATGGAAACAAGATTCAAGTGGTTGGTGGTATCAGAATGATGATGGAAGTTACCCTTCTAACCAGTGGAAGGAGATTGAAGGAAAGCAGTATTATTTTGACCAATCAGGTTACAAACTTGTGAATGCTATCACGCCAGACGGAAGATTGGTTGATGGAAACGGAGTACTGATAGTCTATAATAATGGTTCTTACCAATCCATTTTGGATTACTATACCGTAAAAATCAAGGCAGCGACACCTGGCTTGATAGCTGAATATAAAACAGAAGCGGAAAATAATACAAACGGATTGATGGGATTGGCAGAAATATCCAACAATAAAGTATTAGCATTGGCTGAAATATCCAATGAGGGTGTTAGAGAGATGGCAGATTTACTATTTAGAGTAGGTTCTGGAAAATATAGTGAATATGAAGAGTGGGCCGGAAAACTATATGATGTTTATTCTGATGAAGCCGATAAAATATATGACGTGTACATGAACTCTGCTTTATAGTCAGAATTCCGTGTCTGTGTAATGTATCTTTATTATACTAGGAGAATAAAATGGCCCTTATAAAATGTCCAGAGTGTGGTAGAGATGTATCAGATAGGGCAATTTCTTGCCCGAACTGCGGTTATCCCATTAATGAATTAACAGTTTCAGATGACGGAAAACTGTTAAGTGAAATAGTAGTAAATGATTCAATTGTTCTCTATTTTAGTTCGCAAACTTTGGTAATAAAGCAGGGTGGAGAAATGCGTGTTAGCGACACCTTATCTAGCTTTAGCATAATGGATGTGGAAAAGGATTTAAAACCGTCTGTTTTAATTAGTCACAATAAAATGGTAGCTCCAATAGTTATAATATTTAGCGAAGAAAACAGAGGAAAATTACTTCAATTAAAGCAATATTTTGACGCTTGCAAGGTAGTAACCGTACATAAAACAACATCTAAAGTGAAAGTCAACAAAAATCAACCACATTGCCCTAAATGTAAAAGTACCAGTCTCCAATACTTAGGCGATGATAATGTAGGCGGGAGAGAAGCAAAAACCAAAACATCTATAAGTTTAAATCTTAACCCTTTTAAGCCATTTACCTTATTCAATGAAAAGGAAAAGGTTGTGAAAAAAGCAAGGGAGGGAATTGATTTGGATAGATGGCGTTGTCAGGATTGTGGAAAAGTATTTACGACTATTAAACAACAATAAATAGCTTTAGAACGATTTCAAAGAAGTTGAGTTGCGTAGCTTTTGTGTTGCCATCCCCCTCCCTTCATGCTATAATGAAAGTATATTACAAGGGAGGGCGGATTTATGAAAAAGATTGTTGTTATGTTACTTGGATGCCTAATTCTGACCGGATGTAGTAATTCTGGGATAACGCAGGAGCAGTATGAAAGTGTGGTTGCCGAAAGGGATGCACTAACTCAAAAGCTAGAATCTTTGGAGGCTGATGTTTCTAATATCATCCAACGTGATGGAGGAAAAGTATCAATTGACGAAACTGAAAGTAGTGAAACTTCGGAGACTAAGGAGAGCAAAAATGAGAATGTTGAAGTTCTAGCGGAGTATACGTTGCCAGATGGAATTGGCTGGTATACAAGGCACTTTATTATAGTCAAAAATAACTCAAATGAAACGGTTGATATTTCCACTTCATCATTGGCCTATTCGGAGGACGGTACAATGGTTGGAGCGGCAAATGGAAGCCTTGCTGCACTCGGAGCTGGATGCACATCAGTATTATATGAATCATTTGAAACAAGCGCACAAATATCTCGCTATGAACTGGAGTTAAACACATCACCAAGCAAATACTATAAATCAGTAATTGAAGATTTGTCGTTTGTTCAAAACGATATTGATGGTGGAGCTGTTTTCCAAGTCACAAATAACGGGAAAGATTCAGCGGAATTTGTTGAGGGGTATGCATTGTTTTTTAAGGAAAATGAACTGGTAGGATATGAAAGCACATATTTTACAGATGATGATTCCCAAATTAAACCCGGAAAGACAATATCAAAGCAAGTTACTGCATATAAGGATTTTGATAGAATAGAATTTTATTTAACAGGAAGAAAATAAAATTATTAACAAATGATAAGAATTATGATTGGGCGAGATGAATCATTAAGAATCCAGTACTTAAAGGAATTCAAGAAAGAAGAGTATGGAAAATAGTAAAATGAACTTAGAAGAAAAAATCACGGATTTATTATCTAAATCCGAGCAACCCATGTGCCTTCAGGAAATTGCTGATGAATTATCGCTTCCAGGTGAAAGGGAATTATTATCCTTATTACTAAAACTGGACAAAGAGCACAAAATTCAACATATCGTTAAGCCATTAGGCAAGGGTAGTTGTCCTAATGAATCAACATATTATTACAAGCCTTAAATTTTTAAGAGGGTGCCATAGTCGACACCCTCTTGTGATATTTCAGAGTATACGGAGAGTTTATGCTACAAAATCGAATAAATTCAATATAAATTCCCGGCCCATTTGTGTAATTCTTCTGTGATAGATAACCTTGCCGTTATCCAAGACTTCCTGTTTAATTTCCTCATAACCCAAGTCGCTGTACTGAGAATACATGACCCACGTTTCATTTACTTTATATTGGATTTTCTTTTCGGCAAGTAGTTTGTTCAGTTCTATGGCAGACTTCAGGCCGAGTTCCTTGGCAATTTCTGTCATCGTATATGTTTTGTTGACGTGCATAAGGATGGCGTTTTTCTTTTCTGCTGCCAGACGGGCGGCTCGTTCTTCTTTCAATTTTGTTAGGAGTTCGATTCCGAAATCCGGATTATTCAGGATGTCGTCGATTACTTTGTCGGTTGCATAGATTCCGTGCTTACGGATAGAGGGCAGGACTTCATCAAACACCCAGGATTCAAAACGTTCTGCTGATTCCAGCTTGCTGTGGGTGATTAGGCGGTACATGTCGCCTTCGGGGATTAATGCTACTTCCTGACCACCCTCTTTAAAGCTGTCGTGTTTCACGACAACCTTGCAATGTCTTGCAATTGCGTCTCTGGGATTGCTGTAGCCCAATGCGTTGGCTACATCTTTTCCTACAAAATAAATTTTTCCTTCAATCTCTACCGTCCTAATTTCTCCAAATTCGTCATTACTAAAAATTTTTAATGCGTTCATGTTCGTTTCCTCCGAAAATTGATTGTTAAAAGTTCCAATTCTCAATCGGTTGAGGAACTGCAAGCGGCATTTCGCCGCCTGTAGCTTTTGGCAGACCGGGAACATACCCCGGCAGGACTACCGCCGATATATTCAAGCCCTAAGGCATGAATGACTAACAAAAAAAGCCTTGGCGAAATAAGCAGACTGTTACATCTACTTACAACGTCAAGGCTCCGTGAGCTGGCTGTACATCTTGGCATCCTGGCGACCCAAGGTTTATGTATATGGTCAAGGCAACCGCATCGCTAGCATATACACACGAATGTTTAGTTAATATTTAATCTATCATATTATTGTCAGTAAGTCAATATAATAATCAATTTCTCAGTGTTTTCTTCTCTACTCCGAATTATGCTTTAGAATAGTTGCAATATCCCTAAATGAATATTTTGATTTCACTATCCACATATATTTATTTATGATAAGTAGCAATTTAGCGAACAAGAATATTATCGGGACCTATAATAT
>UMED01019310.1_pt1 | contig 39373 bp, 47 predicted proteins | sample 1964661 | NCBI WGS metagenome assembly UMED01 (sample SAMEA4836011, study PRJEB28245) | human gut metagenome | biome: gut microbiome; material: fecal sample | place: Denmark | collected 2008
AATAAAATACACACAAACAGGAAAGGCAGTTGCAAACTTCACATTAGCGACAAATGAAAGAGGGAGCGAAAAGGCAACATTTGTACCTGTGATTGCGTGGGAAAAATTAGCGGAGATAATTGGTAATAATCTTACTAAAGGTAGCCAAATAATGGTCGAAGGGAAAATACAAATACGTGACTATGTAGACAAGAACGACGGTAAAAAACGTTATGTAACTGAAATAGTTGCGAATAATATAGAATTTTTAAGCAGTAAACAAAAAGGAGAATTGCCAGAAGGGGCGGCTCAATTCGGTAACGAAGTACCAGACGAAGAAATCCCCTTTTGATGCGCCCCAACGTAAACGCAGTAAAGAAAAGGCAAAGCGTTTGCAGAAGAGGGGGCGGCGCAAATGATACAAGTACCAGTTAGAGAAGTACAAAAGTGGTACAAAAGAGGCTTCAAGGTTTTAGGAATAGTTACATACACGGACAAGCAAAAATAATAATGATACATCATAGCGAACCAATAACGGAAAAAAAAAATAGGGGTGCTATAGATGGTTGGAGCATTGAATAAAATTGAGGAAAAAATATTATGGTTTGTGGGGATTGCAATTAGAGAGACGGTGAACGCTCTAAGAAATACAAAAGATGCAAAAAACGATTGTTTCAAAAAGACGGAAGAACAGCTATATGCATATATGTCACTCAAAGACAATGTAGAAAAATATCAACAAAATATTGAAGATATAAAAGCGGAAGGAGTAGGAAGGTCATCAAAAGATATTGTTTTCTATTCGACTGGTGGAAGTAGACTGACAGACGATGAAATTATAGCTGGGCGGATATTAGCAGAACAAAGAAAAATATATCGCGATCAACGAGCTATAGACGAAATTGCAGACGGCTTAAAGTCAATTGAAAGCGATATGTATTCAGCTATCATAAAATATAAATATTTTCAAAGAAAATCAGATGATGAAATCGGTGAATTAGTCGGCTGTGATGCGCGGACGGTTCGCAGGAATAAAAATAGATTAGTGAAAAACATAGCGATCAAGCTTTACGGGGCGGACGCGCTTTAACATAGAAAAAAGCAACCTATATTTTTATAGGTTGCTTTTATTTTTCACATATATTATTGACAATATACTGATAACAGTATATAATAAGAAGATAGGTTGGAGGAAAGAAAAAGCTAAGAATGAGACGGTCAGCCAAGCGTGACCGCAATTAGGAGGGAAATATGGGCAAACGAGCTGAAAATTTAGAACGATTAAAACAAGAATTGATTGGAAAAAGATTCGGTAAATTAACCGTTTTAAATTATTCTGGATTTAAAACTATGTGGAATCAGAATAGACATATGTGGCTATGTCAATGCGATTGTGGCAACACAAAAGAAATTGATACTTACGGATTAACTTCTGGGAAAAATGTATCATGTGGTTGCTATTCCACAGAAAGATTACAAAAAAATGTAGTTAGAGGTGCAAATTTATCCTATCTGACAAAAGATAGCGTGGGAAAAGCTAATAAAAGTGGCGTCAAAGGCGTTACATGGGATAAAAATCGCAATAAATGGATGGCTCATATCATGATATCACGCAAACGTAAAATGATTGGTAGGTTTGATACGCTAGAAGAAGCGATAGAGGCAAGAAAGAAAGCTGAAAATGAGCTAATCAAACCACTTGTATTAGAAAAATACGAACAATTAACACCGATTGAAAAAATTCAGCAGTATAGAAAAGTTAATGATTTAAGTCTAAAAGAGTTTGCTGAACTTTTAGGGATACGCGAGAAAGATGTTTATCAAATTGAAAACATAAAAAAGATAAATTTTAAATGGGAAAATATTTTAAAGATATCTCAAAAAATGCAAATATCATTTCTGGAATTGGCAAAAGAGAAACTTGCAAAGGACGATTTAAGTAATAGAAAAATAGGTAAATTGCAAGTCATTGAGCCAGTAAACTACAATTTGGAAACAAAACAAGTAATATATAAATGTAAATGCGATTGCGGAAACGATTGCGATATTGAAGCGATATCTTTAAAAATTGTTTTAGCGCCCAATTGCGGGTGTATTCCAGAAGGGAATGCTCCGACAATACGAGAAAGCCACATGTTTTCTAACGATCAAAAAATAATGAAATCGAGAGAAAACAAAAGTATTTCTAAATCAATAAAACAAAAATCGAATCATGTTGGTGTGAGTAAACAACATGGAAAGTTTTTTGCAAACATAACAATAGATAATAAAATGATATTTCTAGGAAGATTTGAAAAAGAGGAGGATGCCATAAAGGCGCGAAAAGATGCGGAAATAAAATACAAAGAAAAAATATTAGGTTCATACACAAAAAGAAAAACATTTTACACGGAGCAAAAAGGCGTTTGCTGGAATAAGATGGTTGAAAAATGGATGGTTTCAGTGCATGTTGATGGTTCATACAAATCAATTGGATATTTCAATGTATTAGCCGATGCAATCAAAGCACGAAAAGAGGCAGAAATAAAATATAATAAAAAGAAAGAATATAACGGAATGACGCAAGAAGAAGCAGTAAATTATTACCTTACAAATAAGCAAGTAACAATAGAAAGTATTAGTCAAATGATAAACATATCAAAAAGTACATTTTATTACTGGCTCAAAAAACATAGAAAGAAAGGAGAAACAAGATGAGAAAAGACCTATGGATAAATCCACCACTAGAAAGAGTATTAAAGTCGGCACCCAATTTTAGTCGCCGACTTGGAGATATAGTTGATCGTTACGAATTAATTTTAAAATCAACAGAAACACCAATAATAACCGAAAAAGAACGCATGATATTGCATGATGCGTTTGGCAGTACAATCATAAATGAAACTGCCATAAAAAATATGGACGAAAATATTCTGCAAAGCCAAGTAGGCACAGAAGAAGAACGCAAGGAACTTGCAGAAAAAATTATCGAACTAAATATTGTAGAAAAAATATTAATAATAGAAAAAATAGAAGGTGGTAAAAATGGCAACAGCGGCAACTAAAGCAAAAACTAAGTACAATACAAAATCATACGATCAGTTATTGGTCAGATTACCGAAAGGGGATAAGGCTAAGTATGAAAAAGCGGCGGGAAAAGCAGGGGTAAGCTTAAATAAGTTCGCCTGTGAAGCGCTTGAAAAAATGTTAGAAATAAATGAAAAAAACCATTGACAATATACTGATAACAGTATATAATAAAGACATAGGTTAAAGGAAACAAAAACCTAAATAAAATGAGACGGTTAGCAAAGCGTAACCGCAATTTGGAGGAAAATAAAATGAAAACTAAAGAATGTTATTTTTACAAGAAAGATGAAGAAGGATTTTTAACTGAAGAAAAGATTGAGTGTGTAGCAACATTGTACGAAAAAAAAGATATTTGTGATTGCGAAGAAAGATTTATCACTTTATCATATATAAATGATTCAGTTTTTGGATACGATTCATTTGATAGGTTGGATGAAAACGAAATAGAAAACGACATGACATTAGAAGAAATCTTCGAGGACATTCCCGAAGATGTAACAGATTTCGAATTATAATAAACCAACCGTCCTAGAAATAGGGCGGTTTTATTTTGTCCATTTATGGTGTCCAAAACATGTCCTTTTGCCGTGTCCATTTAACTGATATAATGAAATCATAATAGAAAAAGTATCAAAAAGTCGTTTCGAGAAATCGGGGCGACTTTTTTATTGCCAAAATGGAGGTATTCATATGACAGAGAAACAGAAAAAGTCAAAGCCTCAATCCAATCATACTGAATTAGTGCATCCGCCAGCACCACCCAAAAAGAAAGGACGAGTCAGCAGAGTGATAAAATGATGTTTCCAAAAGTTAAAAAAGACAACAAGAAAGTCATTAAAGAATTGCGGAGTGAACAAGATCGCTGTGAGCGTTGCGGTAGTATGAACAATTTAGAAGTAGCTCATGTAATTAGCCGAGGGGCGGGCGGAATTGACATGAGGGAAAACTTAATTGTACTTTGTGGTAAGGCTTCAATGAGTCAGGGGTGTCATGGAGCTAACCACAGAGGAGAAATTAAAGATAGCGAATTGTTTAAGCTTATTGCGCAACGTGAAGGAATCACAGCTGAAACCTGCCGAAAAAGAATAAGGAGGGCGATGGGTTATAAAGTATGAAAAATCAAGAACGAACAATGAGTATACGATATCCTACAATCCTACTCCCGCACAGCTTGAAAAAGAACTTGCGGCTGTAGCTAACAGCATGGCGAATTTATCTGATTTAGTAGCTAGATATAAAGCTGATGCGGCACTGAAAGAAACAGCATACAAAAGAAGATACGCAGAGGCGTTAGTAAAATATAGCGGTGCAAAAAATGCAACGATAGCGAAGTCAATGGCTGAAATTGATTCAGATGTGAGGGCGGCACAAGATGAATTAGACCAAGCAAATGCGACATACATTGTCGCTATGGGGCAATATGGCGGTTATGATTCACAATTTATCGCACTACGGAAGATAGTGCATATCAGAGAAATGGAAATGAGAGCAATGTAATGTTCAAATTGAACAATTAGGAGGGGCAAGAGTGATAGAGGGAAAGGAAATACAGACTATCAATGTAGCTGGTAGTGAAAAGATTGTATTTGGTAAACCTGTACAGCGATTAGAGTTGGTGTGTTATAGTGGAACATTGTATGTGAATTGGAGAGGGGTAGCAAGTGAAGCGGGGGCGGATTGTTTAAAGATGGTTGAAAAATCATCGTATACAATTGGTACTGATAAGCCATTTCTTGAATTAAATATTGTTGGTACTGGGGAGTTAGGGGTTGTGATGATATGAGTATACATATCTACGAAAACGGAACAGTAGGCGCACAAGATGGAACAGAAGTAACTTTTCTACATTTTGACGGTGGCGCAATGGCAACAGGGGAAAGTAAAACTGTTTCAAAAAGGTTTTATATTCGTACCGATGGAGAAGAAATAGAACATATTGAAATATCAATAGGTGCAATTAGCGACGATGGAACAGCGATTTATAAAGATAAAAGTTATTATAGTGAAAATAAATTTAAAATCGTGTCTGCAACGTTACCGAAAGAAATATTATACGAATGTAGTGAACCGTCCAATAATGATGCGTTTGTATTATCAAGAATAGGTAGCACTAATATAGAAATAAGAATACTTGCAACATTGTTTCAAAGTGATGGAGAATCAGACACGAGGGCGAGATTGTTTTTTTCAAAAACAAATAAAAAAATAGAAGTCGTGAGTGCATTAGGAGAAATAAAAGATATTAATATATATACTGGCGACATTACTGTAGGTGGAAAAGATGGCATTAGCTTTAAGGATGCAAAGTGTAAATTAAAACAACTAAAATCTGGGAGTTATTCAAGTGATGCGATTAGCGGTGAAAACTATATAAGTTTTGCAGTTCGATGCAAAGATGGATTTAAAGCAAGTAATGTAAATTTAATAATTTCCCCAAACCAGAATTCGGCAATATATTTACGCAGTGGAAATGTAATTACTACGGTCTATCAGAACAATAGTAAATATGCACTAGGAACAATAAAAGATACTAATACATTAATTACAATGACTTTTGATGCATCAAAAAATAATAGAAACTACACGTTCTCACTAACATATGATGAATTGGTGGCTTTGCAATGAGTATTACAATAGACGGATTTGCTATTAACTTTGAAACAGGAATACCAGAATCGGAAAAGGTAGTCACAATAAAAAGAACAAATAAACTAACCGATTGCAATTTTGCTATTAACGTTGAAACAGGAATGCCAGAATTGGAAAAGATAGTCACAATAAAAAGAACAAATAAGCTAACCGATTGCAATTTTGTTATTAATTTTGAAACAGGAATACCAGAATCGGAAAAGGTAGTCACGATATTAAGGGGTAATGTAATACCACCAGAATTATTACCTAGCGATAATGAAATATCTAGTATATCACAAGGAACTTATCGGTTTGATTTATGCCGAGGTTCTTTTTTGTTTGAGTGATGTAATATGACTAGGCGATTGAAAAAGATATGCAAATCACCGACATGCAATACACTCACAACGAATCAGTCTGGATATTGCGACAAACACAGTAGGAAAGTACGCAAGCCACAAGATACAGATTGGTTCTACCGCACTAAGGAATGGGCGGAGGTTAGTAAGCAATACAGGCGAGTGCATCCTACTTGTGAAATATGCAAAGAACAAGCGGCGCGATTAGTACATCACAATCCGTCGCTTCGTTATTTGTTAGCGCATGGATTGGATGCATATGATTGGGATTATTTACAGAGTTTGTGCGCCGTCTGTCACGAAAAAGAACATGATAGGGCAGGCAACAGGAAGGGGTAGGGGGTCAAAAACCTACGAAACAAAAGGCATAGAGCCTGCCCCTTCCTTCTGTGCGAAAAATTCCTTTTATTCGATTTTTTTATAAATTAGTATTTTAAGGGGTAAAAAGGGGGTGATTTTAGGAATGGCTAGACCAGCGAAACCTATTGAAATTATTAAGGCGGAGGGGAAAACGCACCTCACAAAAGAAGAGATTGAATTTCGTGAAAAAAACGAAATAAAAATAGGTGAAAACCTGTCTAAAAAGACCATAAAAGCACCTAAATTTTTATCTGGTGATAAGGTCGCGGTGAGCAAATGGAAGGAAGTTTTAAATAATTATCGCGGAACTAATTTTGTATCTACTGCTGATTTAGGACTGCTGGCGAGGTACTGCAAGACATTTTCTGAATATCAAAATTTGGTTGAGTACCGCGATAAGATTTCGGAAATTGATTTTAGTGGTGACGATGAAAAAGTTGCAGATGAAACACTTTCCAAAAGTGAAGTTCACGAAAAGAAAGTAAGCTATATTCTTGGCATAATGGAAATGATGATATCCGTGCAAGGAATAATGAGTATTGATAATGCTATCAACAAAAAAATGACGGTGTTGTTGCAGATGGAAGATAGACTTTTCTTGAATCCGCTTGCAAAAATTAAAAATATTCCTCGACAAGTAAAAGGTGATGGAGAAAATGAAGATGAAAAAGAAATGTTTGGCTAGGTGGTGCTTTAGTGATTGAGTATGTGGGATATGGATAATGTAGAAAATGACGATGCAACACAGTATGCAAAGAAAATCGTTGCAGGTGAAATCGTTGCGTGTAAGCGAGAAGTACAAGCTTGTCAGCGACATTTAGATGATTTAGAAAAACAAGGCACAGATAAATTTCCTTACGTGTACGATCTAACGCGTGTTGAAAGAATTATTGATTTTTTTGAAAAGTATTGCTATCACGTAAAAGGATTGTATGCAGGAAAACTAATACAACTAGAGGATTGGCAAAAGTTTGATTTATCTATGATTTTTGGCTGGGTTGATATACATACAGGGGCGAGACGTTTCACAAGAACGTTTCAAGAAGTCGGACGAGGTAACGCCAAAAGTACGGTTATGTCTGGTGTAGCAATCTACGGTTCTACTGCTGATTGTATGTATCCGCCATATGAACCGGACAAAAAACAATTTGAAATGAGTCCAGAAGTTGAATGTGCGGCATACGACAGAGAACAAGCAAAAATCGTTTGGAGTGCGGCGGCGCAAATGGCTCTGGCTAGTCCAAAAATAAAAAAACAGCTCAACGTAAAGACGACATATATAAAAAATAAAAAACGGGGTGGTCATCTTCGCGCATTGTCAAAAGATACACGAAATAAAGATGGTCTTTCTACTTGCATTGCTGTAGCTGATGAAATTCATGCATGGAGAACATCAGAAGTCATGGATATCATCATATCTGGATTCGGAAAACGGGCACAAAATCTATTTTGCGCAATTACTACTGCTGGGAACGATGCGGAAAATTCAGTTGGTAAAAAAGAATACGACATTTGTTGTAAGATTCTCGACGGTATTATCGTTGATGAATCTTATTTTATTATTATTAGGGAGTTGGATAAGGGAGATAATCCTTATGATTCTTCAACTTGGGGTAAAGCTAACCCGATTTTGCGTAGTAATTCAGATTACGCGAAACAACTTTTAAAAGAAATTGATAAGGCGAAAAATCTTGCGATGTATTCTGGTGACCCAGCAAAAAGACGCGAGTTTCTAACAAAACGATGCAATCTTTGGCAGGAAGGTAGTGAGGATAAATACTTTACTGCTGAACTGATGGAGAAATGGAAAACTCTTGGCATTAGCAGAGAGAAATTTGAAGAATTAACATACGGATTAGACTGCATAACTGGCTTGGATTTATCAAAATCAATTGATTTAACTGGTGAGGGTTCAGTATTTATTCTAGATGATGGACGGATTGGAATATCTGCACATGGTTTCATACCAGAATCGGCGGCAGATAGACACGAAAAAACAGATAGAATTTTCTATCGGCAATGGGCAGATGATGGTTGGTGTACATTAGTTGAGGGCGATGTTATTGACGACAGGGTAATTGTTGAACATATTGTCAATACAAAAGAAGAAAACAAATGGAATCATCGTGAAATTGGTTTAGACCCTTATTCATCTAGGTTCATATCTGGACTATTACAAGATGAAGGATTTGAAGCGGTAGAAATTAGACAAAATTTTCTAAGCTTGTCAGAGGCGACTAAATTGTTTCGTGTGCTAGTTATGCAAGGAAAAATTGTACATGATGGAAACCCAATTTTGACATGGTGTATATCAAATGCGTATCAAATGACAGATACAAACGAAAATATCAAGCTAAATAAGAAAACCAAGAACGATACGCAAAGAATTGACTTGATTGCGGCAGTAATAAATGCATTAGTTCGATTGCCAGAATTGAAAAGTAAACGTTCTGTTTATGATGATCGAGGCATTAGGGAAATTTAAAATGTTCAATTTGAACATTGAGAGGGGGTGAGTGAAAAGATGTTCAAAAATATTAAATTTGATTTTGATAGACACGACTGCATTACTGTAGTTGGAATTGCGCTTATGTGTTATGGACTTTATGAGTTTTACCAGCCAGCGGCGTACATTTTAGCTGGTTATTCTTTGTTTAAAGTTGGTACGACTGGTACTGCTGGGAGTGGTGAATAATGGGGTTTATTAGTAGGAGTTTTCAGCGTTCCGCTGATGATGGTATCGCCCTAGATGATGGCGCGGGATGGAGTAAAATTCTTGGGGGTGGTGCGGCTGGGGTGAAAGTGAATGAAACAAATGCCTTAGCCTTGCCAACGGTTTACGCTTGCGTGAGAGTTTTGGCGGAAACATTCGCATCTATGCCTATTTTCCTTTATGAGAGAAAAGGAAAAAGTAAAGTAAAGGCTGTGAATCATACCGTATATAAGTTACTGCATGACAAGCCTAATGAGGAAATGACACCGTTTACATTCAAACAAGTAATACAAACGAACCTACAAATAAGAGGGAACGCTTACGTATTGATCGATTTTGATGAGCGGTGGAATCCAAAAGCGTTATATCCGCTTTTGGCTGACCGAACATATCCGCAAAGAAATTATCAAACTGGGAAAATTGAATACCATACGACGTTAAAAGATAACATACGTATGGTATTTCCGCGATGGAGGATCATCCATCTAAAAGGTTTTGGATTTGACGGTTTAAAAGGATATTCCCCTTTGGAACTTCAAATGAAAATGCTTAGTGGTGGGATCGCATTGCAGAAGTTCGGCAATGATTTTTTTGAGCGTGGTGCAAAACCGTCCGGAGTTTTAGGGACTGACGGAAAGCTTACAGATAAGGCTTATGGGCGGTTAAAGGATTCCATGGAAGAAAAATACGCTGGTCTTAGCAATAGTCATAAAATCATGATCCTCGAGGAGGGGCTAAATTTTAAAGCTTTATCCGTTACACCGGACGAAGCTCAATTTATTGACTCAAGAAAAATGAATGCACTTGATATTTGTAAAATATATAGAGTTCCGCCTCATATGGTTGGAATTTTAGATCATGCGACATTTTCAAATATCGAACATCAATCAATCCAGTTTGCGACTGGGACAATGTTACCGCTTTGTACAATGTCGGAACAGGAATTTGCAAAAGAGCTACTAACAGAAAAAGAATGTAGTCGCTATACAATTGAACAGAATCTTGATGCGATTGTCCGAGGTGACATGAAATCAAGGTACGAGGCTTATGCTATTGGTCGTCAAAATGGTTTTCTATCTGTGAATGATATTCACGAAAAGGAAAATATGAATGAGGTGGAGGGTGGAGATACATATTTAACACAACTAAATGCGATTCCGTCCGAACTTTGTGGTGACTACTGGAAAGCTAAAATCAAAAGTGGTGATTTTAAAGGGGAAGGAGGTGTAAAAGGTGAGCCGAAAGCTTGATACAAGTAAGATGTTCTATCGTGAAATGAAAATAGAGCAGGAAAGCGTATCAGAAGAAGAACGAAGTTTTGAAATTTCTTTTTCTAGTGAAACGCCAGTACCACGCTGGGGAACAGATGAAATTCTTGATCATTCTGCTGGGGCGGTTGATTTGACTAGATTGCAAACAATGGGAATACTGTTGTTCAACCATAATCGTGACAAGGTTCTTGGGCGCGTGGAAAATGCACGTGTGGAAAATGGGCGCGGTCTTGCGAAAATTATATTTGATGATGATGAGGACTCGTTGAAAATTTTTCAAAAGGTACAAAGCGGAACTTTGCGCGGTATTTCGGTTGGATATGTTGATTTGGATTATACATATATTCCAGAAAACACAATGTCGGCAGATGGTAGATTTAAAGGGGAATGTTTTTTAGTCACTCGATGGCAACCCCTAGAGGTTAGTGTGGTGAGTGTTCCTGCTGATGCTAGTGTTGGGATTGAACGCAGTATGCAGGATGATTGTATCGCGATGGCTGTAAAGCGTGCGTTAGATGAAGAGCGTGGAAAATTTAGGCTGGAAATGCATAAAGCTAAATTAGCGAGTTTAATGTAAGCACCTGTGGTGCTTTTTATATTGCAAAAAAATAAATTAAAAGGTGGTTTTTATTCATGGATAAATTTGTTGAGTTACAAAGAAGTATTGCAGAAAAAAAACAGGCGTATAAAGGATTCTTAGAAGGTATTACTGGGCGGTCGATGACTGATGAAGAAGATGCGCAAGCGACTGCATACGAAAAGGATATTGAAAGCATGGAAAGACAGGCGGCGCGCATGAAAAAGCTAACCGATAATATGACAGAACCTCCTGCACCTGCTGGCGGTAAGCGTGGTTTGGATAGTGAAGAACCACAAGCACCGAACGTAATTTTAGGTCGCGAGAAAGATTTAGAGCCAGGCATTCGTTTTGCACGTGCGGTAAAAGTTTCTGTTGTAGCAAATACAGAGGGGAAAAGCCTTGAAGAAGTTGGGCAACGCATGTACAAAGGTGATAAGATGTTTGAGCGTGGTGCGATGCAAAACATTGGCGTGCAAGAGGATGGCGGCTATTTAGTTCCAGATAATACAATGCAGGAAATTATTCCTTTGCTTCGTGAACAGTCTAGTATTAGAAAATTGGGCGCGAGTCAAATTCCTCTACCGAATGGCAAGATTAGAATTCCTCGTCAGACAGGGGCGGCTAATTTCTATTGGACTGGTGAATCTAAACCAATTATTGTAAGTAATGCGAAGCTTGGTATGATGGCATTAAATGCGAAAAAACTTGCTGGATTAATTCCACTAACAAATGAATTTTTAAAATCTTCTTCCATGGATGCTGATAGATTTGTTCGCGATGAATTGATTAATGGGATCGCAGAAGCGGAGGATGTTAGCGCAATTTACGGTAAAGGTACAGAAAACGAGCCAAAAGGTTTAGCTAATTTAATTACGCAAAAATCCGATGTTGGGGCGTTAATTGATGATGATGCTATGGGAAGAACAATTGGCACAATTATGGCAAGCAAATTGGCTGATAAACGTAATTTTGGTTGGTTGTTCAATGGTGTTCTTTGGTCGCACTTCTACAATATGAAGGATGCGAATGGTAACTATACACATCGCGGCGAAATGAATCAAGGAATGCTACATGGGTTTAACTTTGAAATTAACAACAACATCAATGTTGGTACCGATGAACATGGATTAACTGAAATTTACTTTGGTTCTTGGTCAAACTTTATGATTGGTCAACAACAAGGTTTGCAAATTGATGTTAGTACGCAAGCGAGCTATAAAGATGGTGATGATCAAATTAGCGCGTTCCAAAACGATATGACATTGATGCGCGCTATTCAAATGGAGGACTTCAATGTTAGACGTGCAGAGGCGTTTGTAGCATTAAATAAAGTTTGGTCGAAGTAGTAGGGGCTGTATATACAGCCTCTTTTTTATTGGGGGTGTAAAGGTGTATGCAGAACTAAGCGAGTTAAAAGAGTATTTAAAAATTGATCAAGACGATGTATCAGAAGATATCGTTTTAAATATGCTTCTTGAGGCTTCGGCAGATGATATTGACTTGTATACTACCGACAAATTCAAAAATGCGGATAGTGTACCGACTAATATAAAGCTGTGCTGTATTAAGCTAGCGGCTATACAGTATAGGAGCATTGGCGCGGAGAATTTGAAAAGCGAAACAATCGGTCCGCTTTCATCGACATACAATCATGAAATGCCTATCTATATTCAAAATATCTTGAATCGGTATAGGGGGGCGATTGTATGAACGAGAAAAAGGCGGTTATTAAAAAGGCTAGTCAACGCATTGATGAATATGGTCGCGCCCAAAATGACTATGCTGATATCGGAACAATCAAAGGCGTATTTTTACCAAACAAAGATGCAATTCAGCAAAAAGATGAAGGAATTCATAGTGTTGCAGACTATGAATTCTTTTACAAAGGCAAGAATCGCGATATCAAAAAGGGAGACAGGCTTTTCATTGACAACAAAGAGCTATATGTAATTGATTGCCTTGACTACGGCAAAGCGTTGCAAATTCAGTTATCGGGGGAGATCCCGAATGGCTAGAAAACATAAAAGTGCAAATAGTATATTGGTTGCTTTGCGTGAGATTGGTAAAGGCATCGAAGAAAACGCGGTAAAGGCTCTTGAAGATGGTGCAAATATCATTGTAAAAGATGCGAAAAGCCGCATAAATAGCGTAAGTGGCGATTTGGCTGAAAGTGTTCATTTAGAAAAATCTAAAAAAGGCACATACATAAAAATCGTTGCTGATGCAACCAATCATAAAAATGATGTCAAATATGGCAAATTGGTTGAATTCTTTCCGGGGCGCGAACATCCATTTCTATATCCTGCCTATGACAGCAATCGTGATACCGTAAAAAATATGGTTGCAGATGCTATTCAAGAGGCGGTGAAAAAATGATTTGTCTTGATGTAAAAGTGAGACAGGCTATGATTGACAATCAAGAGCTTGCCTCGCTTGTTGGTGAATGTATTTGGCAAGTTGGCGAACCTGTAACAAATACTAATTATCCACGGATTGGTTTTGAAGAGGTAAGCAATGTTCCTTCTGGTCATGCCGATGATGATGAAATCATGACGGCAATTACATATAGGTTTTTGGTTTATGCAAATGAGGATTCTGTTCTTAATAAAATTTTGAGTATAGTTGAAAATGTTTTTAAGCGCATGGGGTTCATGCGTAGAGACTTAGGAAAGTTATATTCTTTGCCAGACGGAATTGTTGGCAAAGAATTATTAATGTTAATTAATTTGGAGGATGATATAAATGGCTAGAGTAGGGGTAAGTAATCTTTGTTATGCAATTGTAAAGCAGGATGATGATGCAAAATTAGTTTACGAAGAGTTGAAGAAAATTGCTGGAACAATTGAATTAAACGTGAGTAATTCTGGCGATACTTCAACGCTGTATGCAGATAATGGCGCATTTGAATCAGCAAATGCATTAGGCGATATCAAAGTAGATATCACAATTTCGGAATTGCCTGTAGCTGACTACTGTACATTGATTGGGCATAAAATCGTAAATGGAATTGTTGTAAACCATGTTGATGATGTACCACCAGACGTTGCTCTTGGATTTGAACGTGTAAATTCTAAAGGGAAAAGAACACGTACATGGTTACTAAAAGGTAGCTTTTCCGAGCCTGACGATAAGAACAAAACAAAAGAGGAAAAAGTTAATTTCAATACTGAAAGTATTTCGGGAACTTTCAAAGTGTGTCAGAAAAATGGATACTGGAAGGTGTTTGTAACGGAAGGTACGGAAGGAATTGCAACAAATGTTTTTGATTCATTTTTATCACTCGAAACACTAAACAGCATTGAAACGTTACTCACAAAAACAGGGGCATAAAAATAGAGGGGCGAAAGCCTCTCTTTTATTTTTAGGAGGATGATATTATGTTGAAAATTTTTATTAACGGTGAAGAAATCGCGGCAAAATCGCCAAAAGCTAAGATTTGGCGCGAGTATGAAAAATTTGATAATGAGCGCATGGAGTTGCTTGAAAATCTTGATAACAATGTCGGTATGTGGCTTGAGGCTCATGCGGAAATTATCGCGAAGGTGTTCAATGATGATCGCGTAACGGCAGAAAGTATTCTTGATAACGTCAATATTGATGATATTGTGCCGCTTTACAAAGATTGCTATTGGTATTTGGTTGGTTTGATCTCTTCTAAATTAAAGAAACTCCCAAACGCGCCAACGCCGACGGAGTAAATTTGTCGGCGTATGAAAACATGGTTTCTTTTTATGGTAGCTTACACGAAATATTTGGCTGGTCTGTCGATGATGTAGATTCTACAGATTTAGATTATTTGCTTGATTTAGTTGTAGTGCGTGCGCGTGAATACGATTTTAAAAAGCAAAAAGACGACATAGCAGAAGCTGATAAAATTCTGTAGGAGGTGAGAATGTGGCGAAAAAAGGAAAACAAATTGACCAATTATTTTTAGGGTTAGGTCTTGATGTGTCGCAATTAGATGCTGATTTTATTAGTGCAGATAAGACTGTTCAAGAAGAAATGAATAAGTTGAGCCGAACAGCGCAATCGGTAAAATTAAAAACAGCTATAGAGGTTACAGGGCTAAGCGAGACAGGCAATCAGAGCGAGACTTTAACTGCTAAATTAAAAGGATTAAATGAATCTCTACATATTCAAGAGCAACGCGTAAAACTGCTATCTGCTGAACACATGGACTATGTGAATCGGCTTGGCGAAGACGCGGCAGGTACGCAAAACCTAACGAACAGGTTACTTCGTGAGCAAAAAGCACAATCTGAACTTGCGGCGGAAATCAAGCGTACAACGGCGGCATTAAAAGAGCAAGAGCAAGCAAATCAAGCGGCGGCAACGCAGGCAAATTTAAGTAGTTTATCCGCTAAATCTGAACATGCGAAGTTAGAAACAGAAATTAAAATTTTAGGCTTGGATGAATCTACAAACGGCATTGAAATTCTGAAAACTAAAATTGCTGGTCTGAAATCACAGATGGATATCCAAAAGCAAACAACAGCCGCATTAAGTAGCGAGTATAAACGAGTAGCGGCGGCAGAGGGGGAAAGTTCTCTTGCGGCTATGCGGCTTAAAACAAACTTATTGCAAGCAGAGAGAGCGGAAGCGGTGTTAAAATCGCAGTTAAATGCAACAAACATGAGCCTCAATCAGCAAACTATTGCAATGAATCAGACAGCAATTTCAAGCAGTAAATTGAATTTTTCATCGTTGAAAAACGGGGTGCAGTCGGCGAAAGGTGCTGTTAGCAGTGTTACTGGCGCACTAGGAAAAGCAAATTTGGCAATTGTTGGATTTGCAGCGGCGGCGGCAACCTTGGGCGGTTTAACTGCTTTTACAGATGGCGCTATTGAGGCTGGAAATGCTGCGTATACGTTAAAATCTAGGCTTAACTTAACCGCCACAGAAGCAGGCAGTTTAAATCGCATGCTTGGCATGGCTGATGTAGATGCAAAAACATTTTCAAATACTATGATTCGCCTAGATAAATCAGTGCAAACAGCAGGCAAAAGCGGTAATGCCACAACCAACGCTTTGGATAGTTTTGGCGTAAGCTTGAAAGACAACGACGGAAAGTTAAAAAACTACTCTGACCAGCTTGCAGAACTTGCAAAAGGCTATGATGCGGCAAGTGCGGCAGGCAAAGAAGAGGCGTATGTCGCTGAGGTACTTGGAAATCGCGGCGCAGACCTTGTGCCACTTTTAAAGGAATATAATGAGCTTGCCACGGCAAGCAGTAAAATAAAGACAATTGGTATAGATGCTAATGAAGCACATCAAGCCGCTTTAGATATGAAAGCGTTAAACATGCAGGCAGGTCAGTTAAAAAATGCGCTAGGTAATGCGTTAATGCCTGTTGTAAGCGAATTTGCGCCACAGATACAGAAAAGTTTAGGTGACACGGCAGAATGGCTAAAAGAACATAAGGAAGATATACGCGAAATAACAAAGTTGCTAATAAATGGCGTAAGTTTAACATTAAAGACAGTAAATTTTCTTCTTGAGGTTGCATTGTCTCCACTTAAAGGCTGGCATATGATTTTTCAACAAATTACTGGCGATACGGAGTATCTATCTCACCTGTTTGAATATATCAATGAAACAATTGAAAATTATCGCCGTAATGGATTGAGCGGGTTGCAAAATTCAACAGCTTTTCACGAACAACTGGAAGCCGAAAAACGTCTTGCAGAAATGGAAACAAAACGAACTGAACAGGCAAAAAAACTTAAAGAAGAGCAAGCGAGCCAGGCACAGGCATCTATCGAGCAAGCAAAAGAAATAAATAAAGTCAAGTCTGATATTGCGACAGAAGAGTACAAGCGTAGTCATGACAGCCTATCAAATGCTTTATTCGATATTGACCGCGAAAAGAATGAGGCAATTGCGGCTGGTAATGATGCAACAACAGCTTTAAAAGTTGCAGAACTAAAACGTATCGCGGTGATTAAAAAATTTGCATTTGATGGATATCAGTTAATCAAAGAAGCAAGAGAAAGTGCATATGCAGATGATTTTAAACGGGATCATACTGGACTTGAAAACGAATTGTTTGATATTGAGCGCGAAAAAGAAAAGCTAATTCAACAGACAGGCGATGTTGCTAGTGCAACAGAGGTTGCTGAAATAAAAAAACAGGCGGCATATAGAAAGTCAGCTGATGAAATTAAACAGAATCGGACAGAGTTAGCGGAAAGTATTTTCAATATTACTCATAGCTCACTAGAAAGCCGTTTACATGATATTGAAAAAGAGAAAAAAGAGTGGATAAAAAAGACACAGGACGAAGTTGCGGCGACCAAGTTAGCTGAAGCACAGAAGAAACAAGCTGTACAAGCGGCTTTAATTGAAACCTTAAAAAATAATCGTAAAGCTGTTGAGATAGTTGATAAATTCAAAAAGAATATCATTGGCGAACAAACAATGATGAACGAATTACGAAAACTAGAGCTTGAAAAGGCTGGTCTTAAAGAGAGTGATATGAAGAAATTTTCCAAAGAAACTCTATTAGAGACTAACAGGATTATGGATGGCGTAGGAAAAAATTTATATGATGTTTTATCTGGCGAAGCAACAAATTTAAAAGATATATTTGGTGATTTAGCTAATGGAATGGAAGATGTAGGAGCATTAGCGGCAGAAAACTATTTTGCGCCATTTCGCGAACAGGCGCAAATGCTTACTGCACAGCTTGCAAGTGCAGGGCAAATGGCTGTAGATGGTTCACGGTATCAACAGCAGGGGGGCGGTTCTGTTAACACTGATGTAAATATTAATATTGGCGGTATCGCAGTAACGATAAAAAATGATATAGATCGTGCGAAAGTAATTGAAGAAGCCGAACAAAAAGTCGGCAGAGAATTAAAAATTATTTTAAATGAAGCACTGAGTAACTTGTAGGTGGTGAGTAAATGCGCAAACTTGGGATTGGTACTGTAACAGCGTTTCGATGTGATAGTTGGGGTGCAACTCCCGACGATAGGCAAACGCTAGTAAAATGCATTAATAAAAGTATAGTTGTTGACGATCAAGGAATATGTGAAGCGGGAGAAGTCTACAACGCAGAAGCTGTATTTCGTGAAAAAGATTGGGAAATTGTCAAGAGATACTGGCGGACACGCGAGAAGGTTGATATTAGATACCAAAACGATGCTTTTGGCAAGTGCCGTGTAGTAGTCAAAGGGTGGAAAAGCGTTGATGATCATCCGAATTATTATTCAGCTACTTTAGAATTTTGGAGGGTGTAAAAATGTTTGCAATTTATAAAAACAATCCAACAGCAGGCGCGCAAGATGGCAGTAAAGTAAGTGAAGGTGACGGTTCTAATCCAATTATGATTGGTGCACTTGATGCGGCGACAAATGAGGTATCGAATGGGGTAACTTTAGCGATACGATGCGATGAAGGTTTTGCAAATGTTGACAGTAATGCTGTAATAAGTTTAGCTGGAACTAATGCAAGTTTGTGGTCATTATCATTAGACAATCAAACTTGGTCAGAATGGGGCGGCAGTATTACGCTTGCAAGTTTAGTTGGCACGACAAATACGTTGTTTTATGCTCGTGCAAAATCTGTTGATACAGAAATGCCGCAAAGTGATTTAACGGTGAAATTAAACGTAAAAATGAAAGTTGGGGCGGTATAAGTGGGATTTGCTTATACGGAGAGTTTCGAAAATGGGATTCCAAACGGTTTTGATGGCGATTGGATAATTTCGGAAGTAAAACCACACAGCGGAAAATATTGTTTGAAAAGTGCCAACATTAATAGTAACCAAAGTTGCCAAGTTATCTATACTTTCAATACAAACCAAGAAGGAATTATAAAGTTTTTTTATCGCACGTCTACATTGCAGAACTATAATAAATTAGCTTGTTATATTGATGATGTGTTTATTACTTCCTATTCAGGCGAAGTTGAGTGGGCGGAATATAGTCAAAGCATTGCGGCAGGATTACATACTTTAAAATTTGTTTATAGAAAATACAGTAGCAATTTAGGCGGTGAAGATAGTGTATATGTAGACGATATATATATTGAAAAATTATCTTATTTTGAAACAACAAAATCCTTTGACACACAAAGATGTATCAAAGGAATGGCTGAAATAGAAAAAAACTTTAATTTAGCTCGAAAAATTGTTAAAACGAGTAATGTTTCTTATGATACTTCAAGATTGATTACAAAAACAATTGAAAAAGAATTTGACTTAAAACGAAAAACTAAAAACTTTGTAGAGAGTGAATTTCCTACAAAACGCACTACTAAACGAATGATGGAAGTTGGATATAATACAAAGCGTACCGTCTGTATTTTTATGAATCAATCTGATATTACAATGTCATCGCTTACATTGTCGGTAAATAGCTTTGCTGATCGCCCGTACATTGAAACATCAAACCCTAAATATTTAGAATTTGATAATGTAACTGGTATGATTGGTAATTATCCGTTTTCGTTATCGGAACCGGAAACGACAGAAGAAATCGGGGCAGAATCGGTTAGGTATTCTTTAACAGGTCGTCCAGATATGACGGATGCACTATATAGAGATGTCTATTTTACCGTGGATAATTTAAAAATTAGCACGCTTCTTAAAGCTGTAAACGTTAAATTTAATTTAGCTACAGATTTTACAATTGAAGCTGATTCAATTAACGCAGAAGGTGGTTACGATTCTGCAAAAAATAAATATCTTTATGCGATCACTTGCACATCATTGAAACAATTTTTAACAAATTTACTTGATTGGTCAAAAACATTTTACCAAAAGCAAATGTTTTGCACTTATCGCGATAATGGATTGTATGTAACAAGCCTAGAACAGGTGGAAAATGTATATCATGCAGATGATTTTGCAATTACTGATTTAAGTATATCGAAAAGTAAAATAAGAAATATGACAGAAGCGGCGGATAGTAGTGGCAATAATACAGAAAGCAGTTACAAAAGTAAAAATAATGATACTGACGAGAGAGAAGTTTTGATTAGCGGAACTTATCAATTTGGTGATTCGAGTGTTACGTATGCAGGCGGATTGCTAGTAAATGAACAAAGTGGGAATAGCCGAACAACATATACATATAAATCTCTTGGAAATTTATCAGGTAGTTATTCTAACATAAGAAATAAATATTTATCAAAAAAGGAAACAGTCAACGGAAAGGATAGTGATGTTGCAAGGGTAGAAGTGACTTATTATCACAATATTTTTGCGAAAGAATACTACATTTCTAAGGAAATAGAGGTATCTTATAAATTCTCCGAAGATAAAAGTGGTGCATATCTAGCAAGTGAAAAAGTTACCACTTGTGTACCGTTGGGAAATGGTCACTGGGGGCAACGAGTAGAGACATGTGAATATTCCGAGGATGGTAGTAAAAGTACAAATGTTACCACGGCATTATCTAGTAGCGGCACAGGACAGGCTTCTATATTTAGTATCAAACAAACACAGAAAAAACATAAAACTTCAACGGTAGTCATTCCAGATGTAACTCTGCCAGGGCGACCAGCGACGACATTGAACTGCCCGATTGTTGAAACTGATATTTTCATAGAATACATCAATCTTTACGCGGCGATGAATGGCAAAAAAGAAGTTGTTTTAACGGCTACGATTATTTCTGAAAATGTGATTGATGTATGTAATTCTGCTTTTGAATATAAGAGTGATTTATACTATATACAATCAAATGCTATTACAAAAAATTCTAATAGCATAAGGCAAAGAATAACGGCGGTAAGGTGGTACTAATGAATCAAGATATTGTTGATTGTGTTGGAATTATGGTGAAAAAAGTAAAGGAATATAAAAAAATCGCAGAATCAAAAGGAGTTTGCGACGGCGTAATAAAAGGAAACCAAGTGGTAATTGGCGGTATTTCATATAGTTATGACTGTGCGGTTGATATGAGTTTTAGCAGTGGCGACACAGTAGCTTGTGTGCTAACAAATGATAGTCGCAAAGCTGTCATTGTAGGGAGTCGATAGCATGGAGAGAGAAAAGGTCTTAGGCTTATTTGGTAGTAAAGTGAGGACTGGAACAGGGTTTAAAAATTTGATGGGGAATTTTAACCCTTCTGTTGGCGATTATATTTACACCGACAACGGATATGTATTTGGTCATGAGTCAGTACAAGGACGGTTGCCGATTGTTGCAGGAATGAATCGGGCGGATGGATATGGTTTTTGGCTATGTCTGGCGCAGGTCGAATGTTTAATTTATTTAATGACATATACAATTGAAACGGATATAGGAAATTATAGCGTTCAAAAAATGAAATACTCACCGACTTTAAAAAATTGCCATAATTCTTATTTTGAAATTCAAGATAATAAAATTATAAAAATTAATGATGAAGCTATTGAAGATGACGAAACAGAAGATTGGGTTAGTTTTGAATATTTTAGGGGTGTTAAAGGCAGAGTATTTGACGGTCGAAATAAATACACATTTAGTCGCGACGGAAAAGAGCTAAAAGAATTATTATATGATCCATATCCAGGTGTCTCATATGTGTACGACCATCAAAAAATATTTAATACGGTTAAAATGGACGGATGTTTACAGCACAGTGAAACAAAAAATAATGCCAATGCATTAGTAATATATGCATGTACATTTAATCAAGAAATGTATTATTTAATCTATTTTGATGAAGAAAAAGCGACATCTGAACATAGAACAGTGCACATTAATAAAAATAATGAAGTTACTATTCAAAAATATGAGTGTTCAGATAGTGATTATATTTATAATACTTTCTATAAATTTTTTTCTAAAAATATAATTGAAAATGATGATAATATTATCGTTGAGTTAATAAACAAGAAAAGATATAAATTTGATATTTACGGTAATTTATATCTTTTAGAAAAAGATAATGAGTTTTTTATTAACGTTGCTGATATTTATTCGGATGAAATTATTAAAAATTTTAAAATAATATATGAAAATTCAAATTCGTCAGATCGGATTAAATATCCAAGCTACTACAATGATGAAGATTTCAAAAAAATAATAGGTTTTAGTTTTTATGAACGATTTTCGGATGAACAATTATCGAAAAGTGAGTTAAAAACTAAATTTATTGAAAATATACTAAAAAGTTTAATTATAATAAACGTTAACGATAACAAATTTGTTTTTTCTATAAAAAATGAAATGTATGGATTTCCTTTGTTTCTAATGAATACAAAGAAAGAAAATGATAAATATATTACTACTGTCTTAGATGTATATATTACAGGAAAAGATGGGGCATTTTTAACATTTAATTCGGAAACAGTAAAATTATAGACCGACAGGTCTTTTTTATTTTAGGTGTAGGGGGGTGATTATACTGGGGGCAGAAGAATTTGAACATCAAACAATTTCGAGACTTGCTAGAATTGAAACCACACTAGAAAGCATTGTAAAAATGCAGGACTTATTCTTAGTATTCAAGTCGCAAGTGGATGCATTAGCTAGTGACGTTGTCGCTATTCGTGAGTCGACTAAATCAAGTCACAAGCGTATTGACGATGTAAAAAAGGAGTGGCAAGAAGATTTGAAGGCGACGAAAGATAATATTTACAGAACTGCAATAGTAGCGTGGGTAATCGCTACTTTTTTTATTGGGATTATGATGTCTTTATTAAAGTAGGAGGGGTATTATGATTAATAAAATTCGTATTTGGCTTCAAATGATGCTTTACGAAAATAATAAATTATCATTGACAAATTTTATTATTTTCGTGTCATTTGCAAGTTTTATTTTGGTATCTTTGTACCTGTTAGTAATGCAGATTCGTTTCGAATACTATTCTGAATTTAGCACCATGACAGCAGGCGGCGGTATGGTTACAAAGTTGGGAAACAAATTTATCAATAGTAATTTTAATTCACCACGTGGTGAAGCACCGAATTTATATAATGACAATAAATAAAGTGAGGTAATGAAAATGAAAGTAATTGACATTAGTGCATGGCAGGAAAATATTGATTGGGATGCTGTAGTTGCGGCAGGAGTTGAAGGGGTAATTTTAAAGCTAGGGGAAAGAAATAGACTGGATGAAATGTTTATTTCTCATGTAAATAATGCAGTGGCGCACGGTCTTAAATATGGGGTTTATTACTATGCTCACGCGGCGAATGAGGATGAAGCTAAAGCCGAAGCGGCTTGGGTAGATACGCAAATTAAAACATACCTAGATGGGAAAAATCCAGAGTTAGGAATCTGGTACGATGCAGAAGATGAAAGCATGACATTTGGCAATGTAACCGCTTCATGTAGTGCGTTTGTATGCACGTTGAATGAGGTAGGTTATACATATGTAGGGATTTATTCATCCTACAATTGGCTTGCAAATGGAACGATCGCCGTGAATGAGTTAGCTGATTATGTGCCATACTGGGTAGCACAATACTATCGTGAGAATAGTTTCAAGGAAGAATATCCGCACAAGAATGTGAAAATGTGGCAGTACACAGAACGATTCTCAAACGAATTACCGTATGACGGAAATATTTATTACGAATAGGAGTGTAAAAATGAATGAACAGACAAAAAAATATATTGGTATTTTGTGCGATATTATTGTCGCTTTTTTTATTGTTTTCTCCATCTGGTTTTTGTTCCGCGACATACGTTATGACGGAACAGGAGATGCAGACATTACAAGAGAACTTGACAGCATTAGAACAGAACAACAACGAGCTACAGAATCTATTGAACGAATCGAATCTACAGTTGGAGACAGCGAGCGGACAGTCGGGAATATTGAACGATCAAATTCAAATTCTCAAGACACAGCTCAAAGAATCACAGAATCAAATAACAAAATTAAAACAGCAATTGATAACGTTGAAAGAGGAAACAGAGAAAGCCAAGCAATCATTGCAGACAACCAGCAACGAATTGGAGAATGTAAACAAGTCCTTTGCGAAATACAGCGAAGAGCAGAAGAAGATTCAAAATAAATTAAGACAGCAAAAAACAACGTGGCAAATACTTGGTTTTGGCTCGTTAATCTATGCGATTACAAAATAAAAATAAGGGTATCGAAAATTAATTCGATACCCTTATTTTTTTATTTTTATTAAAATTTTCCTATAAATCTATTGACTTTATAACCGAAATAGGTTATAATTAAAACATAGAGAGGAGGTGAAAAGGTGATAGAGATAGATAAAATAATAGACCTTGTAACATCATTAATAAACTTGGCAGTTGCGCTAATGATGTACAAGGTCACAATCAAGGGAAGGCGATAAGCCTTCTCTCCCCGAAAGGGGATAATAAAATTATACTCTATCATAAAATAATATGCAAACTGAAAACATTACAATGGTTATATCTTGTATTACAATGGCTATTCTAGTATTAGCCATCAACAATCTAAGGAAGTGGTAAAATGAAATTTGAGGACGTCATGTCAACACAAGAAGCCGCCGAGAGGTGGGGCAGAAGCCCCATCTCTGTAAAACATCTTTGCACAGGAATTCAAGGCAGACCGCCGAGACTAACAGAAGAAGAGTGTAGAAAATCTGGCGGCGTGTGGTTGGTAACACGTGCAGGGATGGAACGTTTATATGGAAAAGAACAATAAAAAAGCGGTACAAATGCGCTATTTTATTGATATGTCTAAAGTGTAGGTGGTAATGAAATAGTTTTACTTGATATTCTTGGAACAGAAGCTGATGTAGTTGCAGAAACGGTAGAAAATAAATGTGAAAATGAACGACTAGCAAAGCAAATGGATTTGTTAACGAAACGCGAACGGATGGTTTTAAATTTACGGTTTGGTATCCCAAATGGCGTTCGTAAAACGCAGCGTGATATTGCCAAAATGCTTGGAATATCACGTAGCTATGTATCACGTATTGAAAAAAAAGCTGTGGAACGAATTGGGAAACGGTTAAATAATGATGAAAAAGTCTAAAATACATATCGCCTAATGATTAGCGTACTTTAGAGTTCTGACTCATTAGGAGGAAAGATATATTTGGTAAGAGTCTGGATAAATGCGGCTAGGATTCAGATGGAGTAAAAAACTCTACTTGAATTAAGTCTATTTTATCATAACAAGATAAAACAATTTTTTCCAAAGGTAAAAGTTCATTTGTTTATTGACAAATGAACTTTTTTATGTTTAAGTAATGATATAATACCCCACCCCGTGGGGGTATTATATCATTACTTAAACGAGAGCATATTACTAGATAAGAATTATAGGTAAAAAAGGATGAATATGATGAAAAAAATTTTTAATGTCATTGGCATGTCTTGTTCGGCCTGTTCGTCAAGTATAGAGAAGACAGTACGTAGATTAGAAGGGGTAAAAGCGGTCAATGTAAATTTATTAACGAATACAATGCAGGTTGAATTTGATGAAAATGTTATTACAACGGGTGCGATTTGCCAGGCTGTGAAAGAAAGTGGGTATGGAGCAAATCTAGCAGATGGAAAAAAGTCAGCAAAAAATGAGAATACAGAAAAAGATATAGTAGAACAAATGTGGTTTCGATTAAAAATTTCTTTTTTATTCATGATTCCACTTATGTATATTTCTATGCATCATATGTTTACTTACCCATTTCCAGCGATATTTCATGGCACTGAGAATGCAATTACGTATGCATTTTCACAATTTTTATTAACGTTACCAATTCTTTATGTAAATCGTAAATACTATATTGTTGGTTTTAAATCGCTACTAAGTGGACACCCCAATATGGACTCATTAATCGCTATTGGATCAGGTGCAGCATTTATCTATGGAGTTGGAGCAATTTTTGCAATTGGACATGGTCTGGGGATTGGAGATTTTGAATATGTAAAACAATATATGGGGGATTTATACTTTGAATCTGCCGCGATGATTTTGACTTTAATTACTTTAGGAAAATATTTAGAGACAAAATCAAAGCGCAAAACCTCTGAGGCAATTGAAAAACTATTGCAGTTGACACCGAAGCAAGCAACGGTTATTCGGGATGGAAAAGAAGTGGATTTATCTGTAGAGGAAATTATTGTCGGTGATATTGTGATTGTAAAGCCTGGACAAAGTATTGCTGTAGATGGAGTAATAACAAGTGGAACTTCATTTGTCGATGAATCTATGCTTACTGGAGAAAGCCTTCCTGTTGAAAAGAATGTTGGAGACTTAGTAATTGCAGCTACTTTAAATAAATCTGGTGTATTTGAATTTAAAGCAACAAAAGTAGGAAAAGATACAACATTGGCACAGATTATTCAATTGGTTGAGTCTGCGAGTGCAAGCAAAGCGCCTATTGCACGTTTAGCTGATAAAGTAAGCGGGATTTTTGTACCTGTTGTTATTGGTATTGCTATTTTATCCGCAGCAATATGGATTTTAGTTGGTGAGAGTATTACTTTTGCCTTATCGATAGGGATTGCTGTACTCGTTATTTCCTGTCCTTGTGCTTTAGGGCTTGCAACTCCTGTTGCAATTATGGTTGGTACAGGAAAAGGTGCGGAAAATGGAATTTTAATAAAATCAGCAGAAAGCCTTGAATTGGCGCATAAAGTGTGTACAGTTGTACTTGATAAGACGGGGACAATTACGGAAGGAAAGCCCAGTATAACAGATATTGTTACTTTTGGCTCCATGACAAAAATAGATTTATTGACGTTAGCCGCTAGTTTGGAGAAGAATTCAGAGCATCCACTTGCTCGAGCAATTTTAGAGTATGCTGAAGACTGGGCAATGCCGATAAACTCAGTGGAAAACTTCACGGCAATTTCTGGGTATGGTGTGAGTGGAAAAATAAAAGGGAAACTTTTTTATGGAGGAAATTTACGGCTATTGAAAGAAAAAAGTATTTTTCAAGATGCTTTTGCCAAAGAAGGCGAAAAATTTGCTAAACAAGGCAAGACGCCATTATATTTCTTTGATGATCATACATTATTAGGGATTATTGCAGTTGCAGATGTAGTAAAGCCAAATAGTAAAATGGCAATTGATTCTTTAGTTAAATCGGGAATTGAAGTCATTATGCTGACTGGTGATAATCAATCCACCGCAAAGGCGATTCAGTCGATCGTAGGTGTGCCAAAAGTTATTGCTGAAGTTTTGCCCCAAGATAAGGAAAAAGTAATCCGAGATTTACAAGCGGAAGGAAAAGTTGTCGCAATGGTAGGTGATGGAATCAATGACGCACCTGCACTAACACGTGCTGACGTTGGCATTGCAATTGGTGCGGGGACGGATATTGCCGTAGAGTCGGCAGACATTGTGTTAATGAAAAATGATTTACTTGATGTAGTGAATGCCATTGCGCTGAGTAAAGCGGTAATTAAAAATATTAAACAAAATTTATTTTGGGCGTTTTTCTACAATTGGATTGGAATTCCACTTGCAGCGGGTGTATTTTTCACTTTGTGGGGGCTAAAGTTAAATCCAATGTTTGGAGCGGCTGCGATGAGCTTAAGTTCTGTATGTGTAGTAAGTAACGCACTTAGATTAAAATTATTTAAATTTCAGGTAACAGAAAAAAATTCTGTTTATCATATGAAAAATGAAAAGCCACGTGTAAAAAAAGGAGCGATACAAATGAAAAAAGTAATCACAATTGAAGGAATGATGTGCAAACATTGTCAAGGAAAAGTTGAAAAAATTCTCAAAGAAATTGATGGTGTAACAAATGTTGAAGTGAATTTAGAAGAAAAGACAGCGACGGTTATGATGGATAAGGTTATTGACGATCGATTATTGACAGAACCAATTGTCGATGCCGATTATGAAGTTTTAAACATTCAAGAAAAATAAGCAGATTTGGTTTGAGGAGTCAATTATGCAGGCAGATGCAGAGAAAATTATGCGGTTATTGAAAACTGCACGTGGACAAATGGATGGGATTATCCGAATGGTTGAAGAAAATCGTTATTGTGTCGATATTTCTAATCAGGTGTTAGCGACACGAGCTTTGCTCCATACCGTGAATAAAGAAATTGTTAAAGCACATATGGAGCATTGTATAAAACAAGCTTTTCAAACAGACAAAGAAGAAGAAAAGATTGAAGAGTTTTTGGTGATGATGGATAAAATGATGAAGTAATGTGAGTTTTATGGGCAGATGTATTGCGGAGCGATACATCTGTGTTTTTTTAGAAAAAGGCTAAAATAAGTGAGGCATTATTAGTATATATAGGGTATAATGGTAAGGGTTTTGTTTATATTTTTATTAGTGAGAATTATTAAGTACTGGTAAGCTCGTTAATTAAATGAGTAATTTCTAGGGAGGTCGGAAAGTTTGAAAGAAATTATGTTTAAAGGTGCTGGGGTAGCTATTATTACTCCTTTTAATGAAACTGGAATTAATTTTAATGAACTTGCGCGGTTAATTGATTTCAACATTGAAAATGGAACAGATGCTATCATTATTACGGGAACAACGGGTGAGTCAGCAACGATGACCGATGAAGAACATAAAGAGGCCATAAAATTTACTGTAAATCATGTAAATAAAAGAATTCCTGTAATCGCTGGTACTGGATCTAATGATACTGCATATGCTATGCAATTATCGAAATATGCTCAGGAAGTTGGTGCAGATGGATTACTTCTTGTAACACCATATTATAATAAATGTTCACAAAAAGGACTAATTAAACACTTCACTTATATTGCGGATCATACAAATATTCCGATTATTTTATATAATGTACCTTCACGTACTGGAGTAAACATCGCGCTTGATACTTATATTGAACTTGCAAAACATCCGCGAATTGTAGCGGTAAAGGAAGCGAGCGGAGATTTATCAGCAATTATTAAAATAAAAGAAGCTTGTGGTGATAATCTTCATATCTATTCTGGTAACGATGATCAGATTGTACCAATTTTATCTATTGGCGGTATAGGCGTTATTTCTGTATTATCTAATGTTATGCCAAAAGAAGCGCATGATATTTGTCAGCTTTATTTTGATGGCAAAGTAAAAGAAAGTGCCGAGTTACAAATTAAATTATTAACGTTAATCAATACACTTTTTATTGAAGTGAATCCTATTCCAGTAAAAACTGCATTAGGTTTAATGGGATACAAGGTTGGCGATTTGCGGATGCCACTTTGTGAAATGGCAGAAGGAAACCTTGCAAAATTAAAAGAAGTACTTTCTACGCATAAATTGATATAAGGTCTGTAGAGAATCTAAAAAATATTATTAGATGAGTAATATTTTATATAAGATAAATTAACTTTTGTAAAAATTTTTTAGGGGTAGATAAAAAATACCGTAGGTATTGCTTATCTACCCCTATATCGTGATATAATATAAGTTATTATTACTATTTGACAATTTAGTTAATCTAAAGACTAATTCGCTTTAAGTATCCCATTTTCTATAAGTGAGAGCTGTAACTATAGGGCATAGACAAACGGCTAAGTCTCTAGATAAGGTGGCTTGCATCAGATGGAATAAAACTCCACTTGAGAAAAGTCTAATTTATCAAATTTTTATACTAAATTGTATAGACTAAAACTGGATGGTGAAAAAATGAAAATTACGCGTAATGATGTAGAAAACGTGGCGTTATTATCACGTCTTGAGATTCCTGAGGAACAAGTTGAGAAATACACTGGCCATTTAAATGCGTTTTTAGAATATGCAGATGTGCTTACAAGTCTTGATACTAAAGGGGTACAACCAACAGCACATGTACTTCCATTAAAAAATGTATTCCGTAAAGACGAAGAACATACTTCCCTTGATCGTGAACTTGCTTTATCTAATGCACCAGAAAAAGAAAATGGCTACTTTAAAGTGCCAAAAATTGTAGAGGGTTAGGAGGAAAATTGAGTGAAGTTATACAATCAGCCAGCACACGTGCTTCATGATATGCTAGTGAATAAAGAAATTACGGCAGTAGAATTAGCAGATAGTTTATTTGCTCGTATGGATGAAGTTGAAGGCAAGGTAAAAGCATATTTAACACAAACGAGAGAAACTGCATTAGCAAAGGCGAAAGCAGTGGATGAAAAAATTGCTCGCGGGGAAGAAATTTCATTTTTAGAAGGGATTCCTGGCGCGATTAAAGATAATATTTGTACAAAAGGCACAAAAACAACTTGTGCATCTAAAATGTTAGAAAATTTTGTGCCGCCATATGATGCAACTGTGATGGAAAAATTACAGGCGCAAAATCCTACAATTTTAGGTAAAACGAATATGGATGAGTTTGCAATGGGTGGTTCAACAGAAAATTCCGCGTTCTATCCAACGCATAATCCGTGGAATATAGACTGTGTACCTGGAGGTTCAAGTGGTGGTTCAGCGGCTGCTGTGAGCGCAGGAACTGCGATTTGGGCACTAGGATCAGATACAGGTGGATCTATCCGTCAGCCGGCATCATTTTGTGGTGTTGTAGGCATGAAGCCAACTTATGGACGCGTATCGCGCTATGGTTTAGTTGCGTTTGCATCTTCACTTGATCAAATTGGGCCTGTGACACGCGATGTAACAGACTGTGCGCATTTGATGAATATTATTTCTGGTTATGACAAACGTGATTCTACTTCTATCAATGCAGAAGTTCCTGATTATACGAAATCACTTGTAAAAGATGTAAAAGGCTTAAAAATTGGTTTACCAAAAGAGTACTTTGTTGAAGGTATGGACGAAGATGTTGAAAAATCTGTACGTGCGGCAATCAAGCAATTTGAAGATTTAGGGGCAGAAGTTGTTGAAGTATCTATGCCACATACGAAGTATGCAGTATCCGCTTATTATTTAATTGCGCCAGCTGAAGCAAGTTCAAACCTTGCGCGTTATGACGGTGTTAGTTATGGTGCTAGAGTAGAAGGTACTGATATTGTAGATATGTATAAGAAAACTCGTAGTGAAAAATTTGGTGAGGAAGTACAGCGTCGTATTATGCTTGGTACATATGCATTAAGTGCAGGTTATTATGATGCTTATTATTTACAGGCACTAAAAGTTCGAACTTTAGTAAAACAAGACTTTGATAAAGCATTTGAAAAAGTAGATGTATTAATTACGCCAACAGCACCAACTCCTGCATATAAAATTGGAGATATGATTAGTGATCCAATGAAAATGTATCTGCAAGATATCTGTACAATTCCTGTAAATTTAGCTGGAGTGCCAGGAATTTCTCTTCCATGTGGATTTAGTAATTCTGGTATGCCAATTGGACTTCAGATTATCGGTAAACCTTTAGGTGAAGAAACATTGATTCGCGCTGCGTATACTTTTGAACAAAACAATGAATATCATAAGAGTATTGCACCAGTGGGGGAGGCTGAATAATGAGCTACGAAGCAGTCATTGGGCTTGAAGTCCATAGTGAATTAAAAACGAATACAAAAATATTCTGCGGTTGCAGTACAAAATTTGGCGCAGAACAAAATACACAAGTTTGCCCAGTTTGTTTAGGATTACCAGGTGTACTTCCAGTAATTAATGAACGGGTCGTAGAGTTTGCCATTAAAGCAGGACTGGCTTTAAATTGTAAAATTAATAATTTTAGTAAATTTGATAGGAAAAATTATTATTATCCTGACCTACCTAAAAACTTTCAAACTTCGCAATATGATTTACCGATTGCGGAGCATGGCTATTTAGATATTGAAGTCGATGGCAAAACGAAAAGAATTGGGATCACAAGAATTCATATGGAAGAAGATGCAGGAAAATTAGTACATTCGGGAACAACGATCAATGATTCTGATTCTGCATGTGTAGATTATAACCGTACAGGTGTACCTCTAATTGAAATTGTCTCTGAGCCAGACATGTCAACACCAGAAGAAGCTAGAGCTTATATGGAAAAGATTAAATCTATTTTAGAATATATTGATGTATCTCATTGTAAAATGGAAGAAGGTAATTTAAGAGCTGACGTAAACGTATCTTTACGCAAAGTCGGTGTAAAAGAACTTGGCACAAAGGCGGAGATGAAAAACTTAAATTCCTTTAAGATGATTCAAAGCGCTTTAGAATATGAAATTGAACGCCAAGCGGAAATCTTAGATGATGGCGGTCATATTGTGCAAGAAACTCGCACATGGGATGATGCAAAAGGTATGACTGTTTCTATGCGGACAAAAGAAGCTGCGCATGATTATCGCTATTTACCTGAGCCTGATTTAGTTCCGATTATTACAACGGATGAACAAATTGAATCAATTGCTAAACTTCTTCCTGAGCTTCCTGACGCTCGTCGCAAACGCATGATGGAAGATTGCGGACTTTCTGCTTATGATGCAGGTGTTTTAACGGCTACACGCCAGATGGCTGAATATTTTGATGAAGCAGTAAAAGATAAAGCTGATGCAAAATTAGTTGCAAATTGGATGATGGGGGATTTAGCGAAAAATCTAAATGCAGAAGGAAAATCCATCACGGAAAGCCCTGTAACTGCTGCAAATTTAGCTGAACTTGTTAATTTAATCAGCAAAGGTACAATTTCCAGTAAAATTGCAAAAACCGTGTTCGAAGAAATGTGGAAAACCGGTAAACAAGCTGAAGTTATCGTAAAAGAAAAAGGCTTAGTGCAAATCACGGATACAAAAGAAATTGAAGCGATTGTTGATGCTGTACTTGCAGCAAATCAAAAAGCTGTAGATGATTATAAGGGCGGCAATGGCAAAGCTATCGGTGCTTTGGTTGGACAAGTAATGAAACAAAGTAAAGGTAAAGCAAATCCAGGAATGGTAAACGAATTACTTAAGAAAAAATTAGATGCATAAAAAATTAGAACAGAGTTTTTGCTCTGTTCTAATTTTTCCTTGAGAGGGAGGAGAAAAGATGAGAGTTGTACCCTTAATTGAAAATGATGTACCAAACATGTCTTTCTAAATCAAATGGAAAGGAATGCTCTCCATTTGATGTTGCATTTTAAATGTGGAGAGGAAACATGTTTAGTATGAAAAATAAATGGTTAGGTTCAATTTATTTAACTTTAGCGGCAAGTATTTGGGGAGGAATGTTCGTCGTTGTAAAAATAGTAGTATCTGTAATTCCACCAATTGAATTAGTTTGGCTCCGTTATTTAGTGGCAGGTGTTGTATTATTTATTTGGGGGATAATTACAAAAAAGAAATGGCGAATTGACAAACGAGATTGGAAATGGATTTTTCTTATTGGTCTGATTGGAAATACAATTTCGATTGTTACGCAAGAATATGGAACACTTTTTTCTTCTGCGCAGACTGGAGCCATTGTAACGTCTGCTACACCCGCGTTTATGTTGATTTTTGCAAAGGCTTTACTAAAAGAAAAATTAACGAAACGAAAAGTAGTCTCAGTTGTTTTAGCAACATTAGGTGTTTTTCTGATTGTTGGTATTGATCGCGTAGATTTGTCACATCAATTAGGTGGCATATTTCTTTTTATTGCTGCACTAACGTGGGCTTTAATGTCAATCCTAATAAAGTTAGTACCTTCAAAATATTCGATATATTTGATTACAAACTATGCAATTTGGGTAGCGGTTACTTTATTAACACCATTTGTAATTGCTGATTTTCAGCAAATTTCGTGGAATCGATTACAGGAACCGATGATTGGTGGCGGAATTCTGTATTTAGGTGCAGTATCAACAGCTGGGGCTTTTATTCTATGGAATAAAGGGATACAGATGATGGACTGCGCGACAAGTGGTTTATTCTTTTTCTTTCAACCTTTAGTAGGAACTTTTTTAGGGTGGTTAATTTTGCATGAACCACTTACGATTTGGTTTTGGATAGGATCACTTTTCATTTTCGCGAGCGTACTATTAATTACGTTAAAAAGAAAATAAAGTAAGTTTGGGTTCAAATGGATTTATAATTTTATTCGAATATTTAACTATGAAGAAGTAAAGAAACCAGATGATCTTGTATTTAAGATTATCTGGTTTCTTTTTGTTTAATTTTTTCCCAATAAATGATTGATATATTGTTGTGCTGTGCGACCGGAACGTCCGGAATGGGAGACTTCCCAAGCAATTGCACCAGCCCTGAGTTCTTCAGCAGATATATTCAGATTGTACTTTTTTGCTAAACCTAAAACAATATCTAAATACTCTTCTTGATTTGGAGATAGATAACTAATGGTAATTCCAAAGCGGTCAGATAGAGAAATTGTTTCATTTACTGTATCTGCACGATGGATATCATCGTTTTCAGCACCTCGATCTTTCCATGTTTCTTTGATTAAATGACGACGATTAGAAGTTGCATAGATTAATACATTATCTGGCTTGGACTCTACTCCACCTTCGATATTAGATTTCAAATATTTGTACTCAACCTCGAAAGCCTCAAAGGATAAATCATCGAGAAAAATAATAAACTTTTTTCTGCTGCTCTGACGAAGCGTCTCCATGATCTGCGGTAAGCTAACCAATTGATTTTTCGTAATTTCGACTAATCTTAGTCCATGAGAAAAATATCTGTTTGCTAAAGCTTTTACAGATGAGGATTTTCCTGTTCCTCTTGCACCTACTAATAACGCATTATTTGCAGGTTTACCGCTGAGAAACGCTTCTGTGTTTGCGAGTAAAACTGATTTTTGATATTCATAACCGATAATCTCATCAATAGACATTTTATCAAAATGTCTTATTCCAATTAATTTTTTCGTATCATTCCAACGGAATGCACGAAAGTTAGCAATATCACCAAAGCCATATGTACGATAATAATCAATAAAGGTATCTGCTAAAATTTTTGGGCTTGTTGCGGTCTTTACTTTATCTTGTAAATCGATAATTGATAAGTTATTGCATTTTAAGGTAGATTGATAATCATCAAGTAAAGAGGTATCAAAGTAGGTACTTGGGCTTGCCTTTAAAAGGGGATAAATGATTTCCATATCATTGATAAAAGCACGATAAAGGCTGCTGCCAATGGTACCTTGTGATTTTTCTGTCATGACAGCAGCGATGTTTTTCCCTTGTGCCATTAAGTAAACGATATAACTACTTAAAAGATTACCCGAAAGATTTAATGATTCAGCTTTATCAATTAGCTCGTAAATAAGCGCATTTTTTAAGTCAGAATGATTATTTTCTTTAAGAAGTGTGATAAATTTTTTTATAATTCCATCTTCTAATAAGGAACGGCAAACAATTAAATTTTGTATATTTGGAATTATAGACATGACAGCTTTCCCTCCTATGGACTTTAAATAAAAGACGAAACCAACCGCCTTCACGGTGATTTCGTCTCTTTCATTCTCTTTTTATTATAGGATTAATTTTGTTTTGATGCGTTCAATTGCTTTTTCTGTATTTTCTCTATTTCCAAAAGCAGTTAAACGGAAGTAGCCTTCACCAGATGGACCAAATCCAGCTCCAGGTGTTCCCACAATATGCACTTCTTTTAACAGTTTATCAAAGAATCCCCAGGAATCAATGCCTTCTGGAGTTTTTAGCCAAATATAAGGGGCATTTACGCCACCAAAGGCTTGTAATCCTGCCGTAATAAGACCTTCACGAATGATTTTAGCGTTTGTCATATAGTAATCGACTGTTGCCTTAATTTGAGCTTGTCCTTCTGGTGTATAAATTGCAGCTGCACCACGTTGGACAATGTAAGGCGTTCCATTAAATTTAGTCGTATGACGACGATTCCATAATTGGTTAAGTGAGTGCTCTTTCCCTTCTGAATCTTTTCCCATTACTGTTTTTGGAACAACAGTATAAGCGCAACGTGTACCAGTAAAACCAGCTGTTTTTGAAAACGAACGAAACTCGATAGCTACATCTCTTGAACCTTCAATTTCATAAATAGAACGGGGCACATCGGCTTCAGTAATATAAGCGGCATAAGCTGCATCGAAGAGGATGATAGAATCATTTGATTTTGCATAATCTACCCATTTTTTTAATTCTTTTTTAGATAATGTTGTTCCTGTTGGGTTGTTTGGGCAGCATAAATAAATCATATCTACTTTATTTGTTGGCAGGGTTGGAGTAAAATTGTTTTCAGCGTTGCATGGTAGATATACAACTTTTTCAAAGGTTCCATTATTTTGTAGAGTCCCCGTTCTGCCAGCCATTACATTGGTATCCAAATATACAGGATAAACTGGGTCTGTAATTGCAACTGTATTGTTCACACCGAAGACTTCTTGAATATTTCCAACATCACTTTTAGATCCGTCACTGACAAATACTTCATCCATCTCAACGCCAAGGGATTTGTAGTTTGTTTCGATAATTTTTTCAATAAGAAAATCGTACCCTTGTTCGGGACCATAGCCGCGGAATGTTGCTTGGTTTGCCATTTCATCAACAGCATCATGCATCGCTTTGATTGAAGCAGGGGCAAGTGGTTGTGTTACATCACCAATACCTAAACGGATAATATCTGCAGATGGATTTTCTGCTTTGAATGTACTTACACGGCGTGCTATTTCGGCAAATAAATAGCTACCAGGTAATTTTAGGTAATTTTCATTAATTAAAGCCATATATATGAGCCCTCCTATTACAATATTAGTTAAGTAGATTCATTTTAAGTCTTAACTAATAATTTATTATACAGTAAGTTAACAAATTATAATAGATATTATGCAAAAAGTTATCACTTTCGTTATGGTGCGTTTAAAATAAGAAGAATATTGTCGAATGATAATAGTCAAACACTTTGCTTTTTGATGAATAGCTTATTTCATTGGGGAGTTAGTCTTCGGATAAAAAGGGGATTTTAGATTTGAATCGAATATAATAATTCTAGTATTGGCTAAATAGAAAAGAGGTTTTTAGGTGAAAAAATATTTTATTTTAGTATTAACAACTTTATTGATTTGTATAGGAACAATATCGGCATTAGCAAATCCAAAGACAATGCAAATTGAACTCATACATGATGACTTTATTTTTACTGCAGATGATCTTGCTTATGTTGATGAAAATGAAGTATTTGTGCCTGTGAGCTTTTTGCAAAAAAATATTTATCAAATGACATACGAGGAGGGTTCTAGACAATTACATGGGCAGTTTTCTATGCCGAAGATTAGATTAAATGCAAATAAAGCAGATGATTTACTTTTTAAGGGCTTTGAAATAAATTTGCCGACAAAAGTAATTTCAAATAAACCCTACGTTAATATTTATGGAATGGATAAGCTATTTGGATCTGAATTATTAGTAAATGATAAAGAAAAAAAAGTAATAATTACTTTAAAAAAGTATACTTTTTTCAATCCAGCGAATTTGTCTATATCAAATAAAAAAGTAAGTAGAAATGAAAAGATAAGCTTAGTCTGGCAGCCTACCTTTGAAGATGAAAATAATTTTGCGAAAATAGATAAAATTCAAGGGGTAAATGTGGTTTCACCATGTTGGTTTAGTATTGACAATCAATGGGGGCTTGTGAAAAATCAAGCAGATATTGCATATGTGAAAGCGGCAAAGGAAAAGGGATACAGTGTTTGGCCTTTAATTACAAATAGTTTCGATCCAGATTTAACGAAAAGTATTGTACATAATCCGAATGCAAGAAAAAATGTAATTAAGCAATTATTACTTTACGTTGCTTTATATAATTTAGATGGGATTAACCTTGATTTTGAAAATATTTATGAAGAGGATAGAGAAGCAGTTTCTGTCTTTGTACAAGAGATTTCTGATGCATTACATGAATTAAATGTTATTGTTTCCATTGATGTTACTGTTCCTTCAAACGTTTCGCAATGGTCTTTATCGTATGACCGTAAAGCTTATAGTAAGTCTGTTGATTATGTGATGTTAATGGCATATGATGAGCATTGGCGTACAAGTCCTGTTAGTGGATCAGTAGCATCCATCGGCTGGGTAGAACAAGGTGTTGAAAATACATTGAAAGAAGTTCCGGCAGATAAGCTTATTTTAGGTATTCCTTTATATATGCGGGAGTGGAAAGAAACAAATCAATCAGGAAAAACAAAAGTTGAAGCAAAGACTTTAAGCATGATGCAATCAGAGGAATTGATAAAAAAACATAAAGTGAAATTGAATTGGCTCGCTGATAAAGGACAAAATTATTTTGAATTCACCGCCAATAATGCAAAATATCGTGTATGGGTAGAAGATGAACGATCTATTCAGATGAAATTGGATCTTGTCCATCAATATAAGTTAGCAGGTGTTGCAGGCTGGCGTAAAGGATTTGAAAAACCAGAAATATGGAAAACTGTAAACGAGACATTGTTTAAACAATAAATATAAAATCCCAGCTTTATAGCTGGGATTTTTATATTTATCCGATGACTAAAGAATTATCAAATTGCAAATATTCTTTTAGTGAAATCAATCTTTTTTTTAATTGTTTGTTTATAAATTTTTCTTGCAAAAGTCAATAAAAGATTGTGCGGCACGTGAAATATAACGATCCTTTTTCCAAGTAAGCCCTAAATCTACATAAAGAGGTTCAGCAAAGGGAATTGCTTTCACCGTAGGATCATCCTTAACGATTACATCTAAAAGAAAAGCAATTCCAACATTACTTGCAACAAGCCCTTTTATTGTTTCAATTTGATTAGATTCCAAAACAGTCTTAGGCTTTGTATTGTCTTTTTTAAATTCTTTTGTTACTAGTTGACGGATATAAGATCCTTCTTTTAGCATAATTAAATCGCAATCTTCTAACTGGCTCATTGATAAACTTTTTTGATTTGCAAGAGGATGAGCAGGAGGAACACAAGCTAAAATTTGATTTTTACTCATAGGAAGAAGCTGAAGGTTGGATGATGCATCAGTTAAAATGACAATGCCGAAGTCAAGTTCATCTCTTTCTAATTGCTCGCGTATAGCAATGGAACCTTCTTCATAAAGGTAAATATCAAGATGTGAATGCTCTTTTTGGAAGTTAGAAAATATTTTGGGAAATAAGTATGCACCCATCATGGCAGGAATTCCTATTTTAATTGTACCTTTTTGTAATTGTTTATAATCGTTGACTTCGAGAACTGCATCCTCTATGTTTCTAAGTGCCATTTCAATTCGATTTAAAAAGACTGTACCTTCAGGGGTAAGAGAAAGCTGCTTTTGACTTCGATCAAATAATTGAATACCAAGTTCTGCTTCTAATTTTTTTATTGCAACTGTAATATTAGGTTGTGATACACGAAGCCTCTCTGCAGCGCGAGTGATATTTTTTAGTCGGCTGGCCATTTGAAAATACTCTAATTGTCGTAATTCCATATTCATTCTCCCAAAAATAAATTTTATTTGATGACGGACATCGTCATCTAAAGAAAAAAAGATTTATGCAAAAGTGAATTTCAGATTTGTACTTTATTAAATCGTGATTTTACATGTAAAATCATAGATTCTATAAGTCAAATCGGATCACTTAGAGAGCTTAGCATAGAAGTATTTTTCTTTCTAAAGAAAAAGAGAAAATCAAATAAATAATGATTATCTAGAGTAATTATATCATATTTTTAACTTATAGGATGGAATATATAAATAAAATA
>UMED01004122.1_pt1 | contig 39176 bp, 27 predicted proteins | sample 1964661 | NCBI WGS metagenome assembly UMED01 (sample SAMEA4836011, study PRJEB28245) | human gut metagenome | biome: gut microbiome; material: fecal sample | place: Denmark | collected 2008
ATGTAGCTAAGGCTGAAGAAAGAGCAGAAAAGAAAGCTGCTTCTGGTGCTAAGAAGTCATCTTCTAGCAACAAGAGAGAAGATTCTCCGATGATCCAGAACCAGGCTGCTTCAACTACGCTGGGCGATATCGACGCTCTTGCTGCATTGAAAGAACAGTTGGAAGGAAAGAAATAATCTGAATAGAATATTTTCCAATGAAAGGCGCTCCCGTTTGGGGGCGCTTTTTTTATTCACCACAGATTTAAGAAATGAAGATAAGAGGGAATTTAATTCAGACATAAGAACAAAAGAATAAAAAATAAAATAGCAGTTCAATAAGCAACAGAAATAATTTTCAAAGCGCTGCCTTTATGTTCTTTTGTTCTTATGTCTAAAAATAAATTATCAAAATCTGTATTAATCTGTGTAACCCTGGGGTGAAATATTTCCTTTTCCTTTGCAAGATTAAATGTGAAATGTCCTATCTTTGCATACCATGGAAAAATTTGAGTTACATATATTGGGATGCGGTTCTGCTTTGCCTACTACGCGACATTTTGCGACCTCTCAAGTCGTAAACTTGCGTGAAAAACTATTTATGATTGATTGTGGCGAGGGAGCACAGATGCAATTACGCCGCTCGCGACTGAAATTTTCCCGATTAAATCATATCTTCATCTCTCATCTACATGGTGACCATTGTTTCGGATTGTTGGGACTGATCTCTACATTCGGATTATTAGGGAGAACTGCTGATTTACATATTCATTCTCCAAGAGGACTGGAAGAGTTGTTTGCGCCGATGCTTGCTTTCTTTTGCAAGACTTTGACTTATAAGGTGTTCTTCCATGAATTCGAAACGAAAGAACCGATGCTCATTTACGATGACCGTTCGGTGACTGTAACCACAATCCCTTTAAAACATCGAATTCCCTGTTGTGGTTTCCTTTTTGAAGAGAAACAGCGTCCTAATCATATCATCAGGGACATGGTAGACTTTTATAAAGTCCCGGTCTATGAACTGAACCGCATCAAGAACGGAGCGGATTTTGTAACTCCCGAGGGAGAAGTAATACCCAATTTACGTTTAACCCGCCCTTCGGCTCCGGCGCGTAAATATGCTTATTGTTCCGATACAATCTATCGTCCGTCCCTTGCTGAACAAATTAAAAATGTAGATTTGCTTTTCCATGAGGCCACCTTTGCACAGACCGAGCAGGCACGCGCTAAGGAAACTTATCATACCACTGCTGCGCAAGCTGCGCAGCTTGCTTTGGATGCCAATGTGAGACAACTGGTGATCGGACATTTTTCCGCCCGTTATGAAGATGAATCTGTCTTACTTCATGAAGCGTCCGCCATTTTTCCACAAACCATTTTAGCGAAAGAAAATTTGTGTATTGACGTTGATGGAGGGACTGTCTATGAAAAGTAGTCGACTGCTTTGGGGAGTAATCATCCTGCTCTTCGGTTGCTTGGCAGCCTGTAAAAAAGAGAAACCTCAATCTCCGATACCGGATTCTTTGTCTTCCCTCCAGGAACTGTTCCATCCTGCTTATCAAATAAATGCAGACAGCATTCATCAGATGATTCGTATTTGCCTGAACGAAAATCCGGTAACTCCCTGGGATTCGGTTTTGCTGGCACATTATCAGGAAAAGGATGAATTCTTTTGGCTGAACGATTCTCTCATATCCGATAAACCTGCCGTACAGGTGGCAGACTCGATGTTATTCTGGTTAGGAAACATTTCACAACATGGAGTTAATCCGAATCTGTATCCTGTCGATAGCATCCGTGAGGAATTGCAACAGATACGAACCTTGAAACTGCGTGAAGGGAAAACGATGAACCGTCTGCTGGCAGACGTGGAGTATCAGTTAACAGCCGCCTATCTTTCGTATGTGTGTCAATTGAAATTCGGATTCTTGCCTCCTGAGCGCAGATGGAATGATTCGATCGACCACATTCCTTTAAAACAATGTGACGTGAAGTTTGCAATGGCCGCTCTCGACTCTTTGCGTGCAAATCCTAACGCCGCTTTTCACCGGGCGCAACCCGCTTCCCCGCTTTATCATAAGATGCAGGAAGAGCTGGTTCGTGTGAATGGCTGGGGAGTGACAGATACTACGGATTATTATCGCGACCGCCTATTGGTAAACATGGAGCGGGCACGTTGGCAATATGCATTGGATAAAGGACGAAAATATGTGATAGCTAATGTGGCGGCATTTATGTTGCAAGCCGTCAACGAAGAAACAGACTCTATCCTGGAGATGCGTATTTGTGTAGGGACTGTGAAGAATAAAACTCCTCTATTGTCAAGCAGGATTTATTATATGGAACTGAATCCTTACTGGAATGTGCCTCAAAGCATAATTCGGAAAGAGATCATTCCTACTTACCGCAGAGATACGACGTATTTTACCCGTAACCGCATGAAGGTATACGATAAGAATGGACTCCAGGTAGATCCCCACAGTATTAAATGGGCGAAGTATGCAGGAAGTGGCGTACCTTATACGGTGAAGCAGGACAACAAAACAGGGAATTCCTTGGGACGTATCATCTTCCGTTTTCCCAATCCTCATTCCGTATATCTGCATGACACTCCGTCACGGTGGGCTTTTACACGGAATAATCGTGCGGTGAGCCACGGTTGCGTCCGTCTTCAAAAAGCACTCGACTTCGCGTTCTTCCTGTTGAAAGAGCCGGATGAATTGTTGGAAGACCGTATTCGTATTGCAATGGATATCAAGCCGGTGAGTGAAGAGGGAAAGAAGCTGCCCATCAGTGCGGCTTATCGTGAATTGAAACATTATAGTTTGGAACAATATATACCTTTATTTATAGATTATCAGACGGTTTATCTGTCTGCCGATAATAATTTGAGGTATTGTGAGGACATTTATAAATATGATCCGTCCTTACTAGAGGCGATGAATAACCTGAATTTGAAACCATAAATAAACATACAGATACGAGAGATTATGATTCCTTATAACGAACGCGAAGTTCTGAAACTCCTTCAGGAGGAGAGTACACAGCGGAAAGGATTTGAAATGATTGTGGGGCAGTATAGCGAGCAATTGTATTGGCAAATCCGCCGGATGGTACTGTCGCATGAGGATGCGAACGATCTCCTGCAAAACACTTTCATCAAGGCATGGACGAATATCGATTATTTCCGTGCCGAGGCGAAGCTGTCGACCTGGCTCTATCGCATCGCGCTGAATGAGTGTCTTACCTTTCTGAATAAGCAGCGTGCCATGACTACCGTGGATATTGACGATCCCGAAGCAGTAGTTGTGCAAAAGCTGGAAAGTGACGCCTACTTTTCGGGCGACAAGATACAGATGTGCTTGCAAAAAGCCCTGCAGACTTTGCCCGAAAAGCAGCGTATGGTGTTCAACCTGAAATACTATCAGGAAATGAAGTACGAAGAGATGTCGGAGATCTTCGGCACGTCGGTCGGTGCACTGAAAGCATCTTATCATCATGCGGTGAAGAAAATTGAGAAGTTTTTAGAAGAAATAGATTAAACCTTTTAAATGAGACACTGTCTAATGAAAAGAGAGGAGAAAAACGTATGAAAGAAGAAGATATTTTATTGAAGAAGCTTGGAAAGGAAAATTCCTTCAAAGTGCCCGATGGTTACTTTGAGAACCTGACTTCGGAGGTAATGAATAAACTTCCTGAAAAAGAGAAAGTTGCTTTTAAGGAAGAACCTGTCAGCACATGGACAAGACTGAAACCATTGCTCTATATGGCAGCTATGTTCGTAGGGGCGGCCTTGATTATCCGGGTAGCGTCAACAGATCATAAACCTGCTGCAGCAGATGATGTAGCGGTGACAGAAGTGGATACTGAAGTAGTCGTATCTGACGAAATGATTGATGTAGCAGTGGATCGTGCCATGCTGGATGATTATTCGTTATATGTTTATTTGAGTGACGCAAGTGTAGAATGATTTATAAAAACTGATTGAATACAGAAAATGAGAAAACTTATCGCATTGGTCGTTTTGTTATGTGGCTTTATGCCTGTTCTTTGGGCTGCTGATGGATGTGATCAGCATTTATCACGGGAAGAGTTCAGGGCAAAACAAAAAGCTTTCATTATCGAACAGGCTGGATTGAATAAAGAAGAAGCAGCCAAGTTCTTTCCCGTTTATTTTGAACTCCAGGATAAAAAGAAGAAACTGAATGATGAGTCATGGGATTTGATGCGCAAAGGCAAGGATGATAAAACAACGGAAGCTCAATATGCAGAAATCAACGAGAAAGTAGCCAACAACCGTATTGCTGCCGACCAGCTTGATAAAACTTATTTGGGTAAGTTTAAAAAGATTCTTTCAAGCAAGAAGATTTTTCTCGTGCAACGTGCAGAGATGCGTTTTCACCGCGAAATGATAAAAGGTATGAATCGTAGCAAAGACAAGGGAGACGATTCAAAGAAGAAATAAAGAAAACAGAGCGTCCGATTCGTATGAACAGACGCTCTGTTTGAGTAAAATGGAGACTCTATCCGCTGGGAATAGAGCCTCTGTTTTTTTATGCCGGTAAGGAAGTTACAGTCCTTTTTTCTTTGCTTCATTCCAAATGGCATCCATCTCTTCGAGAGTCATATCTTTCAGACTTTTTCCTTCCTTGATGGTGTGCTCTTCCAGATAGTTGAAGCGGCGGATAAACTTCTGGTTGGTAAGTTCCAGTGCATTATCGGGATTGATTTTATAAAGGCGTGCCGCATTGATAAGGCTGAACATCACGTCGCCGAATTCAGCTTCCGCTTTCTCTTTATCCATGTTGGCCACTTCCTCCTGAAATTCACCTATTTCTTCTTTCACTTTATCCCAAACCTGTTCCCGTTCTTCCCAGTCGAAGCCTACATTGCGAGCTTTGTCCTGAATACGGTAAGCCTTGATAAGCGAGGGCAGGGCAGCGGGCACACCGCTTAATACACTCTTATTTCCATCTTTCTCTTTAAGTTTCAACTGTTCCCAGTTCTCGGAAACTTGTCCGGCTGTATCTGCTTTCACCTCTCCGAAGACATGCGGATGGCGGAAAATCAGCTTATCGCACAGCTTGTCGCAAACATCTTTGATGTCAAAATCTCCTGTTTCCGAGCCTATCTTAGCATAGAAAGCGACGTGCAACAATACGTCCCCCAACTCTTTGCAGATTTCTTTCTTGTCATCCCTCATCAGGGCATCGCAAAGTTCGTAAGTCTCTTCTATGGTGTTGGGACGCAGACTTTCATTCGTCTGTTTACGGTCCCAGGGACATTTAACACGCAGTTCGTCGAGAATGTCCAGGAAGCGTCCGAAGGCTTCCATCTGTTCTTGTCTGGTATGTGACATAAATCTATTTATTTAATTCATTTTTTTCCATTCTTGGTAAGATATCAACAACCCTACTACTTCCGAGTAGTTCTGACGGCCACTTTCTATCTTGTTTCCTTTCAGGTAAAGATCGTATATCCAATCCTGTACGGCTCCCACTACCGGGCTATACTTGGCAGCCCAATAGGCTTGATTATTCTTGGCTAATTCAATAATTTCCGGTCGGATGCGTTGAAAGAGTTTTGCATATTCTTCTTCTGAAAGTAATCTTTTTGCATTCCCCAGTACATGCCCCAGTACAGAGAAATATCCGGAGAAACGGATACCCATTGCCTGTGAACGGGTACAAACCTGATAGGCATAGAAATTGGCTTCCGCTTCGCTGGTGATACCTAACAAGTGGGCTAGTTCATGAGCATAAGTGGCAGGATAGTTGGCGGGAAGCAAATCTCCGTTAAGGGTGAATTCGCAGAAGAAAGGCCCCATGCTACCGGTTACTCCTACCATGGAAATGAACGGAGTAAACAACATGGTCTTTACTCTCGGATGATCGTGTGGAGGTCGGTGTACGCCCAGGCTATCACTTAACTGATTATAGATTCGTACGGTTTCTTCCCGTATCAAATCCTGGTTGATACTATTTACAGGGGTGTACGAACGATTTAATTGGGTGATATAGTCGTCAACAAACTCCTGAAAATTTTCGGGAGTGTAGGCTGTATACGGGATTTCGGTTCGTTGGTAAAAGTTCTTTTGAGAATAATTCAGTCCCCAAGCCAGATAGAACCATACATAAATCCACAACAGATATTCGCCGTCGCGCAATAAAATTTTCTTCCAAGGCAACTTTTTACGGAGACGGGCATAAATTGGATAAATAATCACGCCCGCAATACTAAGGAAGATAAATAAGTCTCCTATCGCAAAAGGAAATAAATTGGAAAAAAACGACAAAACGTAAGAGATAAAAGGATAGATTGTTTGCGAATAGATTGTTGCCAGAGCAGGAATCCATTGCGTTAGCCACACTAGGATTAAGATTGCTCCTAAGGCTAAATATCTTACATTTGGCTTCTTTTTCATCATTTGTCTAATATCAGTCAACAAAAATATGCATTAAATAGACGTCGCGCGAAAAAATACCTCTATATTTGCAAAAAATCTGTTAACAATGGCTTTATAACTTGTATAATAGGGAAAGTCATTCAACATAAACCGGATAAGAGATGGCTACATCAGAAGAAATTGAAAAGTATTGCCGGAATTGCGTATCACGTGATTTCGTGAATGGTAAAGGTCTTGTTTGTAAGCGTACCAGAGAACTTCCTGCTTTTGAAGAAGAATGTGAAAGTTTTGAGAAAGATGAAGAGCTGGAAAGATTAGCCCCTCCCAAGCCGGAAGACTTCCCGGTATCTATGACAGAAGAAGAAATGCTTGCCGAAGAGAATCTCTCCAAAGGAGTACTGTACGCAGTCGCTGCCTGTATTGTGGGTGCGGTGGCATGGGGACTGATATCTGTTTCTACGGGTCGTCAGATTGGATTTATGCCCATTGCTATCGGGTTTATGGTTGGCTTTGCCATGCGGAAAGGGAAAGGAATACGTCCCATTTTCGGAATTATCGGTGCGGCATTATCCCTGATTAGTTGTGTCCTGGGTGATTTCTTTTCCATTATCGGATATATTTCCCAAGATTATAAAATGTCTTATTTTGACGTTCTGGTAAGCGTAGACTATGGAGAAATATTCTCTATTATGCTGGAAAATGTGATGTCAATGACTGCTTTATTCTACGGATTCGCTCTTTATGAGGGGTATAAATTCTCTTTCCGTGCACAGAAACACCCCGAGGGTGGTAAGATTTGAATTTAAATTATTAATTTTGCACCCGTTATTTTAGAATATACATTATCATATATACATAAAACAATATGGAATTAGCAAGTAAGTACAATCCCGCTGACGTGGAGGGAAAATGGTACCAGTATTGGCTGGACCATCATTTATTCAGTTCGAAACCCGATGGCCGTGAACCTTACACCATCGTCATTCCGCCCCCGAACGTCACCGGTGTGTTGCACATGGGACACATGCTTAATAATACCATTCAGGATATTTTAGTTCGTCGTGCCCGTATGGAAGGCAAGAATGCCTGCTGGGTACCGGGAACTGACCATGCTTCTATTGCTACTGAAGCTAAAGTAGTAAACAAACTTGCTGCTCAAGGCATCAAGAAAACCGACCTGACTCGTGACGAATTCCTGAAACATGCTTGGGATTGGACAGACGAACACGGAGGTATCATCCTGAAACAACTTCGTAAACTCGGTGCATCCTGCGACTGGAATCGTACTGCTTTCACTATGGACGAGAAACGCAGTGAAAGTGTACTGAAAGTTTTCGTAGACCTGTTCAATAAAGGATTGATCTACCGTGGTGTCCGTATGGTAAACTGGGACCCGAAGGCATTGACCGCTCTTTCTGACGAGGAAGTGATCTACAAAGAAGAGCACGGAAAACTATATTACCTCCGCTATAAAGTAGAAGGTGATCCGGAAGGACGCTATGCCGTAGTGGCAACTACCCGCCCTGAAACAATCATGGGTGACACAGCGATGTGTATCAACCCGAACGACCCGAAAAACGAATGGCTGAAAGGTAAGAAAGTGATCGTTCCGCTGGTAAACCGCGCCATCCCTGTGATTGAAGATGATTATGTAGACATCGAATTTGGTACAGGTTGCCTGAAAGTGACTCCTGCTCATGACGTAAACGACTATATGCTGGGTGAAAAGTACAACCTGCCTAGCATTGATATCTTCAACGATAACGGTACATTGAGCGAAGCTGCCGGTATGTATATCGGCATGGATCGTTTCGATGTTCGTATACAGATAGAGAAAGACCTCGAAGCTGCCGGACTGCTGGACAAGACAGAAGCCTATACAAATAAGGTAGGTTACTCGGAACGTACCAACGTAGTGATCGAACCGAAACTATCTATGCAATGGTTCCTCAAGATGCAGCATTTTGCAGACATGGCATTGCCTCCGGTAATGAACGATGAACTGAAGTTCTATCCTGCAAAATACAAGAATACCTACCGTCACTGGATGGAGAACATCAAAGACTGGTGTATCAGTCGTCAGTTGTGGTGGGGACATCGCATTCCTGCTTACTTCCTCCCGGAGGGCGGTTATGTGGTAGCTGCTACAGCAGAAGAAGCATTGGCAAAAGCGAAAGAGAAAACCGGCAATGCCGCCTTGACAATCGAAGATCTCCGTCAGGACGAAGATTGTCTGGATACCTGGTTCTCTTCCTGGTTGTGGCCTATCTCTTTGTTCGACGGAATCAACAATCCGGGTAACGAAGAAATCAACTATTACTATCCGACCAGCGACCTTGTGACAGGACCGGATATTATCTTCTTCTGGGTAGCCCGTATGATTATGGCAGGCTACGAGTACGAAGGACAGATGCCGTTTAAGAACGTTTACTTCACAGGGATCGTTCGTGATAAACTGGGACGTAAAATGTCCAAGTCACTCGGTAATTCTCCCGACCCGTTGGAGTTGATCGAGAAATACGGAGCTGATGGAGTACGTATGGGTATGATGCTTTCTGCTCCTGCCGGAAACGATATTCTTTTCGATGACGCACTTTGCGAACAGGGACGTAACTTCTGCAACAAGATATGGAATGCTTTCCGTTTGATTAAGGGCTGGACAAATGCTAAAGGCACTATTGAGATTCCTACCGATGCACATCTGGCAGTTCAGTGGTTTGACCAAAGACTGGATGCGGCAGCTGTTGAAGTGGCCGATCTCTTCTCCAAATATCGTTTGAGCGAAGCGTTGATGCTGGTTTACAAACTGTTCTGGGATGAATTCTCTTCCTGGCTGTTGGAAATCGTGAAACCTGCTTATGGACAGCCTGTCAATGGCTTTGTTTATGATATGGTTCTTAGCTCTTTCGAGCGTCTGCTTGAATTGCTGCATCCTTTTATGCCATTTATCACAGAAGAATTGTGGCAACAATTGCGTGAGCGTGAACCGGGTGAAAGTCTGATGGTTACTCAACTGTTTGAACCGGTCGGAGCGAATGAACAGTTCCTGGCAGACTTTGAAGTAGCTAAGGAAATCATCAGTAATGTCCGTAGCATCCGTTTGCAGAAGAACATTGCTCTGAAAGAAGAACTCGAATTGCAGGTTGTAGGCACTCATCCGGTAGAGAAATTGAATCCGGTGATTATCAAGATGTGTAACCTGTCTTCCGTAACAGTGGTAGAAAGCAAATCAGAAGGCGCTGCATCTTTCATGATAGGAACGACCGAATTTGCCGTACCATTGGGTAATATGATTGACGTGGAAGCCGAAATCGCCCGTATGGAAGCCGAATTGAAGCATAAAGAAGGATTCTTGCAGGGAGTGATGAAGAAACTTAGCAACGAGAAATTCGTCAATAATGCTCCGGCTGCCGTTCTTGAACTGGAACGTAAGAAGCAAGCCGATGCGGAGAGCATCATTAATTCTTTGAAAGAAAGTATTGCGGCTTTGAAGAAATCATAATCCTTTGATACTTAATTTTATATAATAAAGGGCATCTCAATTCGTTTTGGGATGCCTTTTTTTTGCACTAAAGAAATTAATACTATCTTTGCTTCCGCTATTTATAGAATACCACAAATGAAACAATCGTTACGGATCATTCCATTCCTCCTTGGATTATTCCTTTTTATTGAAGGATTCTTATCACCTGCGTCAGCCCGAACCGAAAATACAAATAAAGAAGTACTGGTTTTAAACTCGATTAATTTCAATCTGCCTTGGGCTAAAAACTTTTATTGGTGTCTTCATGATGCTCTTCAGAAACAAGGAGTTTCTGTGAAGGCGGAATCGCTTTCCGTACCTGCTCTGGTGAATGAGATGGAGGCGAATGCCGTAGTCACCCATTTGCGTCAGAAGTATCCGGAGCCTCCCACTGCTATCGTGATGATTGGAGATCCGGGATGGATTGTTTGCCGCGAATTATTTGATGATGTATGGGAAGATGTCCCGGTAGTTGTGACAAATGCCCGCGATCGTCTGCCTGCTTCTCTGGATATCCTGCTGTCTCATGCTCCACTCACAGAAAGTAACAGTGTTTCTGCGGAAGAATGGAGACGGGAATATAATATCACTTCCTTGAAGCAGCATTATTACGTCAAGGAGACCGTAGATTTAATTTATAAACTGATACCTGACATGGAACGTCTGGCTTTTATTTCAGACGATCGGTATATCAGTGAAGAAACCCGCCGAGATGTGAAAGAAGCCGTAGAGGAAAACTTTCCTGATTTGCGTCTGGAGCTTCTTTCCACCACTCAATTATCCACGGAAATGCTACTCGATACGTTGCGCAGCTATAAATCCAATACGGGGATTATCTATTATTCATGGTTTGAGTCGCATAACGAGAATGATAACAACTATCTCTTCGATCACATTCAGGAGATTATCACTAATTTTACTCCTTCGCCTCTGTTCCTGCTTTCTCACGAAGATTTATCGAACAATACTTTTGCGGGTGGATACTATGTCTCGGCAGAATCTTTCAGCGATTCTCTGCTGGAGATTCTTGATCGGATATTGAAGGGTGAACAGGCCCGGAATATTCCCGGTGGAGTGGGAGGGAAAGGAAGTGCCTATCTTTGTTATCCGGTATTGAAAGCTCATAATATACCGTCATACCGTTACCCGGCCGATGCTGTTTATGTCAATGAGCCCAAGACTTTTTTTCAGCAGTATTCTGTTGAAATTATTGTCTGTTCCATCTTCCTGTTAATTCTGATTGTTGCTATCATATATTATATCAGCATTCTTCGGAAAGCATATAGTCGTCTGCATGAAGCAATGGAAAAAGCGGAACAGGCCAATCAATTGAAATCCGCATTCCTGGCTAATATGAGTCATGAGATACGTACGCCCTTGAATGCTATTGTAGGATTATCCAATATGCTTCCTCATGTCGAAAACCGTGAAGAAATGTCCGAATATGCAGACCTCATTGAAACAAATACGGATTTGTTGCTCCAGTTGATTAATGATATTCTGGATTTGTCGAAGATTGAAGCCGGTACATTCGATTTCTATCCTGCCTTGATTGATGTGAATCAGACGCTTGAAGAAATCGAGCAGAGTATGCAGTTACGTCTGCGACACAATAATGTGACTTTCACATTTGTGGAGAGACTGCCCGAATGTACATTATATACGGATAAGAACCGTTTGATTCAGCTACTTGCCAATTTCATTGTTAATGCCATCAAATTTACAGAAGTGGGTACCATTCGTATGGGGTATCGTCTGCTAGACTCCGAAACGATTTATTTTTATGTGTCGGATACTGGCTGTGGAATGTCTTCTGAACAGTGTATCCATGTCTTTGAACGGTTTGTGAAGTACAATTCCTTTGTGCAAGGTACCGGACTGGGACTTTCTATCTGCCATACGATTGTAGACCGCTTGGGAGGGAAAATAGGAGTGGAGTCGAAAGAAAACAAAGGAGCTACTTTCTGGTTTACCTTACCTTATCGGCAGAATTAATGCTTTATTTCTCTCCAATCTATCAGTAGATAAGTTGCTATGCTCTTATTGCAAACTTCCTTTCCCTTATTGGATAAGTTGTCTTTGACTAAGAAGAAACTATAAACGCAAGTTCTGATTGTATAAACGAAACTTGCAATTATATAATCAGAACTTCCGTTTTTATAAATGAAGCTTGCAATTATAGATTTCTCTTAGCCAAAAAGAAGTTTGGCAGTAGGGGAATGTAAGTTTATCCCTAATACAACGGAAGTTATCTATTAGTACTTTAGTAAATAGAACGTAATAGATAAGAAAATAGATAGCTGGTTTATTTTAAGGAAATAGAATTGGTAGCAATAAAGGCAGATAATCCTTTAAATCTACGCGTAGTTGCTTTAATGCCTGCTGAATGCGGTAATCTACAGTTTTGGGAGATACTCCCAGAATTTCCGCTATTTCTTTATAACTCATATCCCGGAACCGATGCATCACGAAAGCTTCCCGGTAACTTTCCGGCAATGTGGCAATGGCATCCTTGATGCGTTGTGTCAACTCTTCGACTTGATAAAGATCCGTATCTTGTAGCATCTCCTGCATTTCTTCATAAAATCGAGTGTCGGCACGTTGAGTGGCGTCAATATGTGCAAGCTTGTTCAGAGCTTTGCGGTATATCATTTTAAAGAGGTACGAACTAAGCGAGGTTTCGATAAACAAATTTTCTCTGTTCTCCCAAATCCATAAAAGAGAATCCTGCACAATTTCTTCCGCATCTTCCAGATCGACGAAGCGATGGCCGTAGGCACACAGTGCCGGATAATACCTCCGAAACAGTGCATCAAATGCTTTTTGGTCGCCTCGCTGTATAGCAGATAATAGGAAATTGCTTTCTGACAGGTGAACTTCTTTCATGTATTAGTTTGATATTTCACTGCAAATATAGCTTTTTTATAAGAAAACAAAGATTTTCTGAAAAAAAATGAGATTTGGTTTAGGAATTCCACAAGTCTCTCTTGTCTTATAGTAAAAGGCAATAAAATACGAATATGGATAAGACTGATAAAAATACAATAGAAGAATTGCTTCCCCGTTATTGTGAGGGACTGGCAACGGAAGAAGAGCGTCTGCAGGTTGAGATGTGGATGGATGAGTCGGAAGAAAACCGGCGGATGGCCAAACAGATACATGCTCTTTATCTTGCTACAGATACCGTTCACATCATGACGAAAGTCGACACAGAGAAAGCATTGACAAAGGTGAAAAGTAGAATGACAGGTAACAGACAAAGGAAAACGACATGGTGGGAATGGGCGCAACGTGCGGCAGCAGTGCTGTTCATTCCACTTCTCGTTACTCTGATGGTACAACATTGGGGAGGAAGCGAACAGGAATTGGCACAAATGATGGAAGTGAAAACAAATCCCGGAATGATGACTTCTCTGACATTGCCCGATGGCACATTGGTTTTCCTGAATTCCGAATCTACCTTGAGTTATCCCTCACGCTTCGATAGCGACACGAGAAATGTAACATTGCAGGGAGAGGCTTATTTTGAAGTAGCCAAGAACCCGGAAAAGAAGTTCATAGTTTCTACTTCCCACCAATCACAGATCGAAGTACTGGGAACTCATTTTAATGTAGAGGCTTATGAAAAAGAAGACCGGATTGCAGCAACATTGGTTGAAGGAAAGATAGGTTTTATTTATTCATCTGACAATGGCTCGAAAAAAGTGCTGATGGATCCCGGACAGAAGCTGGTCTATGATATAAGAGACAGTAAAGTGCAGCTTTATGCCACCTCCGGTGAGTCGGAAATAGCTTGGAAAGAGGGAAAGATTATATTTAGAAATACTCCTCTCGAAGAGGGATTGCGAATGTTGGAGAAGCGGTATAATGTGGAATTCATTATTAAAAACGACCGTTTGAAAGGAGACTCATTTACTGGCACGTTTACAAATCAACGCCTCGAGCGTATTCTGGAATATTTCCAGCTTTCTTCTCAAATCCGTTGGCATTATCTTGATTCGCCGGATATAAAAGATGAAAAGAGTAAAATAGAAATATATTGATTGATTAACCTTAAAACAAAAATGCAATGAAAGACAGACCCCCTTAAACAAAAACATACGGGAGGATATTGGCGTATCTTCCCGTATGGAAATCGGTAAATCTTTTTGATGCTTGTTTGGCGACAAGCTTAGATAAACTTTTTATTAACTTTAAGTCATTACAAAATTATGCAAAATTATTTTAGCATCCAATTTTTATGGGTGGTAAAGTCACTTTGGCTAACCTCAAAAAAAATCCCATTATCTATGAGACTATTGGTTTTGTTCTTAGTATGTTCTATTGGGCTGACCTATGCAGCCGATAGTTACGCTCAAAAGGCTTTAATCAGTATTGATGTACGTAATCAGCGGGTGGAGGACATTCTAAAAGAAATTGAAGAGCAGTCTGATTTTGATTTCTTCTTCAATAATAAGCATGTCGATTTGAATCGTCGCGTATCAGTTTCTGCTGATAAAAGCAACATTTTTAGTGTGTTGAAAGAAATCTTTTCCGGTACTAATGTAAAATATTCGGTACTAGACAAGAAGATTATATTATCCATTGAGGCACAGTCTCCTGAACAAGAAAAGAAAATAACCGTATCCGGTACTATATCAGACGCACAGGGGGAGCCGATTATCGGAGCCAGTGTATTAGAAAAAGGAGTACAGGGTAACGGTACGATAACAGATATTGACGGGAACTTCAAAATCTCCGTCTCTTCATCGAAGGCACAGCTCGATATCTCCTATATCGGCTATCAGTCTCAAACGGTTGCCGTGCAACCCGGAAAAAATATGAAAATCATTTTGCAGGAAGATTCCAAACAACTCGATGAAGTGGTAGTGGTGGGTTATGGTACACAGAGCAAGAAGACATTGACCGGTGCCGTTTCTATGGTAAACATGGGAGATGTGGAGATGAATACCGTACCGAATGTATCTCGTGCGTTGGCGGGTAAAGCAGCGGGGTTCCGTGTGAACCAGGTTTCTGCACAACCGGGTGGTGAGGCGAAGTTTCGTATTCGTGGAGAAGCGTCTACCGGTGCTGGTAATGAACCTTTATTTGTAATCGACGGCTTCCCGGTGTCTTCTACTTCCAATTTAAGTTCTGGTAATGGTTTCTATGAATCGGGTAATATTGATAATGTACTGGAATCATTGAATCCGGATGATATTGAATCCATTTCTGTGTTGAAAGATGCTGCTTCCACAGCTATTTATGGTGCGCGTGCCGGACATGGAGTTGTTTTGATTACCACCAAACGTGGTAAAAGTCAAAAGCCCAGAGTGACTTATTCCGGTATGGGGTCGGTGCAGGTAGCTCGTTCCAACTACAAGATGCTTGATACTCGTATGTATATGGATATGTATAATAAACAGATGCATGAAGAGTGGTTAAAGTTGAACGGAATGGGTATCTATGAAGGATATGTTGAAAAGCAGGACACTCCGCCTACTCAATATAAACCCACTTTCAATAATGATGAAATATTGACTGCTAGCGGTACCGATTGGTTGGATGCGGTGATGCGCAATGGATATACGCAACAACACAATCTTTCTGTGAATGGTGGTACGGAGAAAACCCGTTATCTGGCTTCTGTCAACTATATGAACCAGGAAGGAATTGTCAAGAATAATGGTGTCAGTCGTTTTTCTGCCCGTTTGAATCTGGATCAGGAATTGAGTGAATATGTTTCTTTCGGACTGACTGCTACTTACTCGCAGAATAAGTATGACAATGTTCCTCTGGGAGACAATGCCAATGAATATTCCGGTGTATTGACCGGTGCTATCCAATCCAATCCTACAATTCCTATCTATGACTCTGAAGGAAATTATTTCATTGATCCGAAACGTCCCTTCGTTGCGAATCCGGTGTCTTTGTTGGATATTAAGGATAATACGGTAAAAGACCGGATCATAGGATCTGCATTCGTATCCGTGAAACCGTTGAAAGACTTGGAAGTGAAGTTGCAGTTAGGTGTCGACCGTAGTTTCCAGAAACGTTCCAGCTATTTGCCTAAGACAACTTTGCAGGGAAAGACCAAAAACGGAAGAGCGGATATTTCGCAGGAAACAAGTACTGCCTATCTGATGGAGCTGACAGCTCAATACTCCAAGAACTTTGGCGATCATAACGTGAAAGCTATTGGTGGTTATTCTTTCCAAAAATTTAAAAATGATGGATTGAGTGCCGGAAATGAAGATTTTCTTGTAGATGGCTTTGGATATAATAGTTTGGGTTCAGGAAATTACAAGAAACCATCTGTAGGTTCATGGGCTTCTATTAACAGTATTGCTTCTTTGTTTGCCCGTGCCAATTACTCGTATAAAGGCAGATATTTACTGGAAGCTACAGTTCGTGCTGATGCTGCTTCCAATTTCGCCCCGGAAAATCGTTGGGGTTATTTCCCGTCCGTATCAGCCGGTTGGATGATAAGTGAAGAAAATTTCATGAAAGGGGCTTCAAACTGGTTGTCTATGTTGAAGTTAAGAACTTCTTATGGACAGACGGGTAACTCTAATGTCGGTTATCGCATTTACGACTATTATGAAGTGGGAAGAAGTGCCATTATCGGAGGTGCAGAATCAACAGGAGTATATGCTTCGGATTTGGGCAACAGGAGCCTGACTTGGGAAACGACTACGGAATTTAATGTAGGTGTGGATCTAGGTATATTCAACAACCGATTTAAGTTGACAGCCGAATATTTCAAACGTAAGATTACAGACTTGTTGGTGACAAATAAACCATTGCCTTTTTATAATGAAATAAATAAAATAGCGGGTAATATAGGATCAACACAAAGTCAGGGTGTGGAAATCACAGTGAATACGGTGAATATCGTTACTAAAGATTTTGAATGGGATACGACATTAACCTTGTCACATTACAATGACCGTTGGCTGACACGTGACCCGAACTGGAAACCCAAACCTTATGAAAAAGAAAATGATCCGATTCGTGCATGGTGGGAATATGAAGCGCTTGGCATCCTGCAACCGGGAGAAAAAGTTCCGGACGCTCAAAAAGACTTGGTTCCGGGTATGATGAAGTTGAAAGACCGCGATGGAAACGGAGTATTGGGAGATGAGGATAAAGTATATATGGGTAATGGTGATCCAAAAATTATCTACGGTCTGAACAACTCGTTCAGATATAAGAACTTCGACTTGAATATCTATTTCTATGGAGAAGCCGGCAGAAAGAGAGGAGCCAGTTATTATGAGGGCTGGACACGTATGGACAATGGTATCAATGTTTCTACTTATGCCCTGAAAGCTTTTAATAGCAATAACCTGACAGCCACAGATCCGACATTTGTCAGAGGTGGAAGCGGATGGGGGGATTACTATGTGAAATCTATCTATTACGTTCGTTGTGGAAGCATTACATTAGGATATAAAGTGCCTATCAGCCAGAAGATTGCCAAGAATCTCCGTGTATATGTAGACGTGAATAATCCGTTTGTGATTACTAACTGGACAGGTCTGGACCCGGAAACGGACAATGGAACCTATGCATATCCGAATGTAACCTCATATAATTTTGGTGTATCAATATCTTTCTAATAAGTGATGAATATGAAAAAGACAATTTATACTGCAATAGCAACTCTCTTGTTCCTCATTTCGTCTTGTACGCTGGAGCAGGAAGTATATAATAAAATTAATCCGGGAATGTTTCCCCAAAATGCTGAAGATGTAAATGCTTTGGTCAATTCGAGTGCTTATTATGTGTTTTCTCCGTGGGGAATTTTTGAAGTAGCGGCAGGCTATGTGACGACTTCGGAAATGGTAACCGATTATGTGGAAAACACTTGGGGATGGACTACCGTATACAATTCGTATGAAGCTAATGACTGGCATATCGACGGTGACTATCGTCGTGTGTATGACTATTCCCAGTATTTGGCTTCCATGACTTTGACAATGGATCGCATCAAGGACGTGAATATGGATGAAACCTTGAAAGCTCGCTATATGGCGGAATTGAAATGCGGACGTGGTTTCCTGGCTTTTCTGATGTATGATATGTATGGTCCGATACCTATCGCCGATCTGGAGACTTTGCAAAAACCGGAAGCGGAGATTGTTATTCCACGTTTGTCGGAAGAAGCTATGCGTGAATACATTGTTTCCAACTTGAAAGATGCAGCTAATGTGTTGCCCTATAAGTATGAAGATACAAATTACGGACGCTTCACCAAAGGATTGGCCAATACATTATTGCTGAAATTCTACATGATGACCAAGCAATGGGATGAGGCGGAGAAAATAGGACGTGAATTGACAAAACCGGAATACGGTTATAAATTGGTAGACGATTATAACTCTCTGTTCTCTTTATCTGGTGAAAAGAATTCGGAAGTCATATTCTCATGTGTGGCCGAGGCCGGTGTGATGGAACAGAAATGGTTCGCTCACGTACTGACTTCTGACTATCCGCTTCCTGCCGGAATGTCGGTGACTGCCTGGGGAGGATTTAAAATATCCTGGCCTGCATACGAATCTTATGATCCTAAAGACAAGAGACGTGAAAGAATTATTGGTGAATATACAGGTACGGAGGGCGTACACCATAGCCGGGCGCTTGACCGTGACGGTGGTACGACAGGTATACTCTTCTACGGTGCAATTCCGGTGAAATATAAAATTGAGGGGGTAGTAGGTGAGAAGTGCGAAATAGATATGCCCATCTATCGTTATGCGGATGTATTGACTTTACTTTCGGAAGCTATCGTTCGCAATGGAAACAGTATCACTCAAGAGGCGATTGGCCTGTTGAATCAGGTGCGGGTTACTCATGGTGGACTAAAAGCTTATCAATTGAGTGATTTTTCATCTGTAGAAGATTTTCTGGATAAATTGTTGGAAGAACGTGGACATGAATTTTATTTTGAAGGAGTGCGTCGTCAGGATTTGATCCGCCACGGAAAATTTATTGAAGCAGCACTTGCCAAAGCAAGATTTGCCGGACAGCCGACAGGTAAAATAGAAACGAAAGTGGATGGACAATATAAATATGAGAAATTCCCGTTGCCTACTCATCTGATTACTGAAGGACAAGGCATTATAATTCAAAATCCCGGTTACTAAAAAATAGATAGCATTATGAAACATTTATTATATAGTCTATTAGGAATCTTGTTGCTTGCCGGATGTAAGGAAGACAAGTACAATGTAATCATTCCGATGTCGGATATTTACTTGAGCGCGCCTCAAGATGGAGCGATCATTGATTTGAATGATTTATCGATTGAGAAATATAGTTTCTCTTGGGAGAAACCTCTGGAAAATGGAGCAAAGCTGCTTATTTGTACTGACAGGAAATTCAAAGAACCGGTAATAATTGATGCAGGAAAATCGACTTCTGTTGCGATATCTGCACTGACTGCCGATCAGAGTTTTTCTCAATTGGGAATTAAAGCGGGGCAGGAAGCGGTATTGTATTGGACGGTCAAAGAAACTGGTAATATAACCGCAGCAGCTTCGGAAGCACGCACCATTCGGGTGAAACGTATGACTAGCAAATTAGTGCAGCCGGAAGATTTGACTAAGATTTCTTTGGCTGAAAATGCCCCGGAAACTGCTGTGCAGTTTGAATGGGATACCCAGGAATGGCCTGAATCTACCTCGTACTCGCTTTGTTTCTCACTGGATCCTGAAATGAAACAGACGGTTGCCGAACATAGTGTGGGAGTTGTGAATGGTAAATCATCATTGACTCATGAAGAACTTCAGGCACTGCTCGATAAACTTTCTATCAAACGTTGGACTTCCAATTCTGTGTATTGGAATGTGAAGACTGATGATGGGCAATGGGTGTCACGTTCTTCCGGAGTACTGAATATGACAGAAATGATGCGCTTCATCGATGTTCGTGGAGATGAAAAGATTACTTATCGTGTTGTTCGTATATTTTATAGTGACAAAACATCATTGGTTTGGTTGGCAGATAACCTGCGCGCAACTAAATATGCTGATGGTACAGATATTGAAGCGAATAATTTCAAAAAGACACCTGCATCGCTCGGAGAAGGTAGAGTGAAAGCCTATGGAGTGCATTATCATTACGATATTCGTGATAAGATAGCGCCTAAGGGATGGCGTTTGCCGACCATACAGGAATATAAGAATTTGTTTGCAGAAGCCGGAACTGCCGAAGGTCAATGGAATGTATTGAAAGATCCTGAATATTATGAATCAGTAAAAGGACAGGCGCATTTGAACGACTGGAAATTCAATTTGTGTGCTTCCGGTCAATGGAGCGGTGATGCAATCACTAATCATACCGGACCGTACTGTTATCTGTTGGTCACTGATGATATGTCTCATCAATGTATTCTTCATGATGGAGGGGCAACATTGTGGAGTCCTTGGACAACCGGTGCTCCTGCACGTTTTATCTACAATGAAAATTAATCGGGTGAAAATTAAAAGTATATCAATCATGTTAATCAATATAAAGAAAACTATGACCATATTATCTACCTTATTATTAGGTATTATGTGTAGCTTTTGTTCTGATACAATAGATGTATATGCGGGACAATATGGAGAAGAAGACGGAACGAGTGAACCGGAAACTCCGGAGGTAACAGGAAATATTGTACCGATCGAGTCGCTTAGGAATCCCGATAGGGGATTCCACTTGGAATGTAATTTGCTTGCCGACCAAATGAAAAGTCCATATAATGATTATGAGGTTTATGGCAATGATTTGTATACGAAGAAAGTAGAGCAATTTGATGCAAAGGACGACAACCTGACTCTTGTACAGCAATATATCTACTTAACTAACTGGGTGAGTAAAGACCTGGATGCTGAAGCTCTGTCGAATATCCGCAAGATATTCGAGTTGATGAAAGCGCAGGGGTATAAAGCCATTCTTCGTTTTGCATACAATCACGCCGGGCTGAATACTTCCGGTGGCGAATCCAAACAATGGATTCTCCGGCACATCGAGCAACTTACTCCTCTGTTGAATGAATACATTGGACAAATTGCTACCATGCAGGTTGGTTTTATCGGTGCTTGGGGAGAGTGGCATACTTCTCCGTTGATGAATGACCAGAGTGCGAAGAATGCAATCGTCAGTGCTTTATTGAGAGCCTTGCCTGCACCTTATTGTGTAGAAATGCGTTATCCGAATCATAAGAAAGCGTTGACACTGGAACAGGAAGGATCTCGTGGACGCATCGGATATGCGAATGATTATTTTACAGCCGGCGAACATCCGCTTGCACCGGGCAATGACTTTGTTCCTAATACGGATGATTACAAGCAGATAACGGAAGAGGTGAAAGTGAACAATTTCTATATGAGTGGTGAGATCCCTTATAATGAGGATACAGAATGGGGATTGGCAGAGTTGATTAGTCCGATAAAATCACTGCGTATTTTGCGCGAACACCGTTACTCGGCATTTGATGTGACGCAAAACTATGATTTAAATATCATGAGTTGGAAACGGGTAAAGGTAAATCCCGCTTTATTAAATGATAATCACATTCTGTTTGATGAGAGTTACTTCAAAGATGAGGAGGGCAATGAAGTTGTCCGTTCATTCTATGATTTTGTACGCGACCATTTGGGCTATCGTCTGAATCTTCAAAGTGAATCGAAAGTAGAAGCAAAAGGTGGAAATTTGGAATACGATCTGACGATTACAAATACCGGTTTTGCTACGGTGATTAATCCGAAAGAGGTATATCTCGTATTGGTTTCCGAAAGCGGCCAGGTAGTGAAAGAATTCAAACTGGATGTGGATCCTAAAACCTGGATTCCGGCTACCGAACAGGAACCGAATCAGGCTGCGAAATACACTATCAAAGGAAGTGTGGCAGCCGGTGTGAGCGGAACCTATAAAGTGGGAATCTGGATGCCCGAAAAAGTAGCCGATTGGAAATACAATTCGGTATATGCCATTAAGTTTGCTAAAACAGAGAATGTGACTCATTGGTATGATGATGCAGACAAATATGCCGTGAACCTGTTCGGAACAGTTACATTCTAAAAATAAATTGATGAATACTTCCGACCGTATAGAACAGATCTCATGTTGCGGTCGGAGTATTTGAAACTCACATCTTATTTGAATGAAGATGAACAAAAATCATAAAACCGTACTTGTTATACTTAACATCATAGTATCATTTCTAATTTCTTCCTGTTCCTCCCCCAAGGAACAGGTTAGAATAGGAAATGGTACTTTTACTATCGAGGGAAAGGATATCCAGTTGATTTGTGGAGAAATGCACTATCCCCGCATTCCGCACGAGTATTGGCGTGACCGCCTGAAGAGAGCGAGTGCGATGGGACTGAATACGGTATCTGCCTACGTCTTCTGGAACTTCCATGAACGTCAGCCGGGAGAGTTTGACTTTAGTGGACAGGCTGATATTGCGGAATTTATCCGTACGGCACAGGAAGAGGGACTGTATGTGATTCTTCGTCCCGGTCCGTATGTCTGTGCAGAATGGGATTTCGGAGGTTACCCGTCGTGGCTGCTGAAAGAAAAGGATATGACTTATCGCAGTAAAGATCCGCGTTTCCTGTCCTATTGTGAACGATATATCAAAGAACTTGGCAAACAACTGTCTCCTTTGACCATCAATAATGGAGGTAATATTATTATGGTGCAGGTGGAGAATGAATATGGATCGTATGCAGCGGATAAAGAGTATCTTGCTGCTATCCGCGATATGATTAAAGAAGCAGGATTCAATGTTCCGCTATTTACCTGCGACGGTGGTGGACAGGTGGAAGCTGGACATGTTGAGGGCGCACTGCCTACATTGAACGGAGTGTTTGGTGAAGATATATTCAAAGTGGTAGATAAGTACCAAAAGGGCGGTCCCTATTTTGTTGCGGAGTTTTATCCGGCCTGGTTTGATGAGTGGGGCAGACGACATTCCTCTGTTGCTTATGAACGTCCCGCCGAACAGCTGGACTGGATGTTGAGCCACGGTGTTTCTGTCAGCATGTATATGTTTCACGGTGGTACAAACTTTGAGTATACCAATGGAGCCAATACCGGAGGCGGTTATCAGCCCCAGCCCACAAGCTATGATTATGACGCTCCTTTGGGTGAATGGGGAAATTGTTATCCCAAATATCATGCATTCAGGGAAGTGATTCAGAAATACCTGCCTGCGGGAACAGTACTGCCGGAAGTTCCGGCAGATAATCCGACTACCACTTTTGCAACAGTCGAATTAAAGGAAAGTGCTCCATTAAGGACTGCATTTCATCAGACTACCCAGTCTGAAAATGTGCTGTCAATGGAAGATTTAGGAGTTGATTTCGGATATATTCATTATCAGACCACACTTCAAAAAGCGGGAAAACAGAAACTTGTCATACAGGATTTGCGTGACTATGCTGTGATCCTCATAGATGGTAAGCAAGTAGCCAGCCTGGATCGTCGTTATAATCAGAACAGTGTGACCTTGAATGTGTCGAAGACACCTGCCACACTGGAGATTCTGGTAGAAAATACCGGACGCGTCAACTATGGCCCCGATATACTGTTTAACCGGAAAGGTATCACCAGCCAAGTTTTGTGGGGAAATGAAAAGTTGGCCGGATGGTCTATCACTCCATTGCCTCTGTATAAAGAAAAAGTTTCGGAAATGGAGTTTGGCGAAACCATCAAAGGCGTTCCTGCTTTCCATAAAGGAACGTTTACAGTAGAGAAGAAAGGTGACTGCTTTGTGGATATGAGTCAATGGGGCAAAGGTGCTGTCTGGGTAAATGGCAAATCTCTGGGACGTTTCTGGAATATCGGCCCTCAACAAACACTCTATCTGCCCGCTCCATGGCTGAAAGAGGGAGAAAATGAAATTGTAGTGTTTGAAATGGAAGATACGGGTAAGCGTGTTTTGCAAGGATTGAATCAACCCATTCTGGATAGTTTGGGTATTGATAAGAATTATCAGAAAGGCCAGCGTCGTGCAGTGGTAGGCACTCCGATTCTGGAAGACGGTGATCTTGCATTAAAAACTACTTTGCAGGAGACTAATGAGTGGCAGTCATTCGATTTACCGGTTGCGACTACTCTTCGCCACTTCTGTATAGAGACTCTGTCTTCCTACACAGAGGATAATCAGGCCTGCATTTCGGAAGTGGAACTGATAGATGATAAGGGACAGCCGATTGACAAAACTAAATGGGAAGTCGTTTATGTAAGCAGCGAACAAGCTGATAAGAACTTGGGAATAGCAGAAAACCTGTTTGATGGAGATATCTCTTCTTTCTGGCATACGAATGCGGCTGTGGAGTCTAACCATCCTCACCGGGTTATTATAGACCTGAAAGAAATTTATAAGGTTTCGGCTTTTCGCGTGAAAGTTCGTAAAGGTTCATTCTTATCAGGAAAGGTGAAAGATATAAATATATATGGTCGCCCACTATTCAATAATTATATTCGGTGGAACCTTGTTTTATTAGTTATTATTGTATATCAGTTATTTGCAGATGTTTTCATTTGAATGAAATACGCACAGAATTTCACTGTTTTAGAAAATATTGGTACTATTTGGTACTATATTTCAGAATATATTTCGTACCTTTGTACCAGTAATCAAAGGACATTGCGTATGGATTTCATCTTCATAAAATCGTCAAAGGCAGGGAAAGAGGACTTCGGTTCGGTCTATGCCCGTGTGCGCACAGGCAAGGCCAACGTGAAAACCGTAACAGGCTTCACCATCAGACAGCTTGAATGGGAGAAATACCGCTCCCTGCAATACACCTCATCCGCCCTCATGTCGAGCATCGGGATAAAGTACGGGCAGTTCGCCCAAGTCCTCGCAAGGATAAAGGCGGCGTTCGAGGCGGATGATTTCGACCCTAAAAAGGCGAAGTCCGTCATCGAGAGCGTAAAGCACGATGTGCTGAACGGCATGATGCAGGTTGTGGAGGTCAAGCCCAAAGGCAAGATGCTGTTCGAGGACTTCCTTACCTCTTATATAGAGGATTTGGAAGCAGGACGGCGCACCAAGAAAGGCCGTACCGTCAAAGTAACCCCTGCCTACATCAAGGGGCTGCGCATCATCCAGACCCAAATCCGCAACTATCAAAAGGAGATGCACCGCAAAATCGGGCTGGACGACATGACGATGGAAACACGCAACAGCCTTGTCGGTTACTGGAAAGGGCGCGGGCTGATGCCCAACGCCATCAACTCTTATATGACAAGCGTCCGTACCGTGGCAAAGGCGGCATACGAGGACAAGCTGACCAAATGCGACGATTTCCGCCATTCAGACTTTGTTCCGAAAAAAGAGGAAGTGGACAACATCTATCTTACGCCGGAACAGATACAGGAAATGCTCGAACTCGACCTTTCCACCAAAGAGGCCGTCAGGGAACGGCTGGAGGCACTCGACATCAGCGAGGACGAGAAACTAACGCAGCTTTCCAAGTGCCGCATCACCCACATACGCACCTTGGAACACGTGAGGGATATTTTCATAGTCGGCTGCCTGACGGGACAGCGCGTGTCCGACTATTCAAGAATATGCGAGGATATGATAACCGAGATAAACGGGGTGGAGTTCATTTTGCTTACCCAACAGAAAACGGACAAGAAAGTCTATATCCCAGTGGACAGGCGAGTAAGGCAGATACTTGACAAATACGACGGCAAGCTGCCCCATGTATGCCCCAACGAAATGAACAAGCTGATAAAGACCATTGGGCTGTTGCTGGGCTGGACGCATGACTGCGGATTTGACGGGAAGCGGCTCAATCCGAAACGGGGACGGAGGTTCTGTGATATGCTCCTCTCGCACACGGCACGAAGAAGTTTCGCCACCAACGCATACAAGGCCGGAGTGCCGTTGTCATCCATCCAAGCCATAACGGGACACAGCAGCGAGGCGCAACTGCGCCGCTACCTTAAGCTGGATGCGGAGGAAAAGGCCGTGATTGCGTTAAAGGACTTTGAGGGTATCATTGAAATGTAAAACGGCTGCCTATGGAAAAGACGAGATTTGCAATCATCAGTGCCCTGTTCAGGCTGTCGAAGATTATCGGCAGAAGCCTGAAACTGGCGGAAAGCTTTGCCAGTGGCAAAGTTGAAGATGAAGCCGGGGACAAGGATATCTGCAAGAACATCCGGCGTGAAATGAAAACCGTTCCTGCCCTGTTGAATGAGGTGCGAGAATACATCGCCGAACACGACGACAAGGAACTGGCACACCAGTTTGTCCGGCTGCACGAGGATGCGAAACGGCTGCATGACCTTTGTTCGGCATATCTGCAGGATTTGGGCAAGGAAGCCCTTTATGCGGGCATCGTCTATACTTCTATAGAAGTAATCGGCCAATACTTCTTTCCTGACGGAAACGAACAGGGAAAAGTCCGTTCCATGACACGCATCGAAGCCACGGACTGTATCGACACCATCCGAACCGCCATCCGAAAATGCACGGCTGAAACCGATGTGAGCAAAGGGAAAGAATATATAGGCGAAGAAGCGTATGCCCTGCTTGCCGACATGGACAAGGACAAAATCGAGTCCGTCAAGAAATATATCACAAACGCCAACGACAAGGATTTGGCACGGCTGCTCACGGAGGATTTCACAAAAGCCGTCCACCTTTCTATGGTGTTCCAAGACGGCAATACAAAGACACAGTTAGCCGGGATTAAGATGTTCCATATCGCCCTGGCAATGGGCTATGTCATGAGGAACATACTCCATAAGGACGCAACCGAATCCGAAGTAAAAACAATACCTACCCCAATGGCAGGCTTTACAGCCACAGATACCGTGCAGGGCGGAGCGTTCAGCACGACGGCGCAGGTGCCTGTTTTAAGGCTGTACCAGTTCCTTACCACCTTTACCGTACAGAGCGGCCCCGACAAGGGCAAGCCCGTACTGGACGGCAACGCCGTTTCCGACAAGGACTTCATACGTACCGTCATGCGAGCTGACTATTCCACGACCTATCAGAATTGCGTGAAAGGAAAGATGCGGTGCGTCATCACCCTGCTGTCAAAAGCCTATTTCAAGGACTGGAAGGAGTACCGCACAGCCGCAGCCCGTTCCATAGGACTTACAGCGGAACGCCTTGCCAAGTACAACGTGGAAAAGACTTTCATAAGCAGGCTCAAAGAACTGCTCCCGATGATAAAATAATGCGGCAGTCCATACGTGGTTACAACTCACCACAGTCCACTGCTTTGCACAAGCCGTTAGACATCAGATGTTTGGCGGCTTTTCTTATGCCCGTTTATTCCACAAATCCCCACAAGTTCACCCGTTTTATTCACCATATAACTTTGCCGCCATAATTTCAAAATCAATGACTTATGGCAGAAAATATGGAAATGGTACTGGTATCGCGCGATGAGCTTCAGCAACTCATCGGCGCAAGCGTGAGGTGTGCGCTTGAGGAATACGGACAGGCGCAGGCACCGCAGGAGACATCGGAGTATTACACCATCCGGCAACTGGCCGAGAAATGGGGCGTGAGCATCGCGACCATCTGGCGGCACGAGAAGCTGGGGCATATCAAGGGGCAGCGGATTGGGCGACGCGTCCTGTTCCCGAAAGAGCAGATTGACCGCATCAAGAACCTGAAAGCCACCAATAGGGACGCGGACAAAAACACCAAGGGATAATCCGTATAACGAACAACAAAAAACATCATGGCTTATGAAGAATTTGAAGCAGCTTGTTCTGCCGTGCTATAAAATGGAGGTGGCAATGAATGTGGAAGCATGGTATTTCCTGCACGGCACTACCAACGGCGTGTGCAACCTGACCTATTTTCTTTCCCTTTTGTCGGGGATGGTTATCACGGAAGTAAGTAAAACCAAACGTGGATTGGATTATGTGCTCCATCCCGGACAGGTGGACGGCTCCATGCTGTCACTGGCAAAGGAGTGGAATATCGGGCGCAAGTCCGTCAGTCGTCTGTTGGAGGATTTTTCGCAGCGGGGGCTAATCCGTGTTGTTTCCAATCCCATAACCACCATCATGGATATGGTGTGTGTAAAGTCATGGATGATGGACGGACGGCTCACGGAAAATCCAACATACCAACAGACGGTCAAGGCATACGAGGGAGTACGTATCTACCTTTTTAACGGCCAAAGGCTGGAGACCTTACGGAAAAGTTCGGCAAAGGCGAAAAAGTCCAAGGACAAGCCTATCCCGACAGCGCAGTCAGGTTTGTTCATATCAGAGAACAAGGGACAGACCGCAAAACCGGAGTGCCCAGCGGAAAGTCCTGCCAGTCCGCCAATGGCTGATGCCTACGATGCCAACTCACAAACGGAGGACATTCTTCCAACAGTACAGGACATGGATATTTTTCCCGATAGCAATACCCCTTATAAACAGGCGTAAGTAAGGAAAGGCGTGAATTTATAGGGACGTTTTTTAGGGCTGGCAAGTTAATGTTTTCGTCCACGAAAACTACGCCACCGACGGCGACCCGACCATGCGGATAACGGCAAGACCGGATTGCAGCCCTAAAAAACGCCGACCCATTTATAACAGACAATAGCAAGCGGATGACAGAGCAAGATACCAATCATAAAGGAGGCCGCCCAAAGGCCATAAAAGGCAAGGCGCGGACTAAGACCATATCCACACGGCTTACGCTGGCCGAGTGGAAAACAGTCATGAAACGGATTGCCGATGCAGGCAAGAAGCCGTCACATTTCTTGCGTGAACTGTTGCTTCAGGGCAAGGTCGTGGCGGCACGGACACAGGAGGACAGGCAGCAGATAAGGATGCTGGAGGGAGGTTGCAATAACCTGAACCAGTTGGCGAAGATGGCACATCAACAGGGCTTTCCGAGAACCAAAGAAAAAATCACCGCCTTGCTGGACGAGTTCAACAAAATCATCGAGAGGATATGATGGGCGACTTGAAAAAACGGACGAACTTCGCCAAGTTAGTGAACTACGTGAACAACCCGAAAAAGGCAAGGCTCATAGACAGCAAAGACGTGAGGCTTGACAATAATGCAACCATAGCAGCGAGTATGCAGGGGCAAGCGGACGACAAGCCGGGGCGCAAGCTCAAGAATCCGGTGTACCACATCTCGCTGGACTTCGCCCACGAGGACACGCCCAAGCTGACGGACGGCCTGATGGCTGAAATAGCACGTGAGTATATGAAGCGCATGGGCATTGTGAACACCCAATATATTGTATGCCGCCATACCGACCGGGAACACCAGCACTTGCACATCGTGGCCAACAGGGTGGACAATGACGGGAACACCATCAGCGACCGGAACGATGCCATACGCAACGTGGCGGTGTGCAAGGCTCTCACGAGGGAATACGGACTGCATTTCTCCAAAGGCAAGGTAAACGTGAAGCGTGACCGTCTGCGCGGCAAGGACAAGGTGAAATACCAAATCCATGATGCCGTCAAAGCGACTTTGCCCCATTGTAACAGTTGGTCGGAATTGTGCGACAGGCTGGCCAAGCAGGGCATCGGGTTGAACTTCAAGTTTGACAGACGCAACGGGAATGTCGTTGGCGTGTCATTTACCAAAGACGGCATTTCATTCAGCGGCTCGCGGATAGACCGCAGCATGGGCTTTTATAGGCTGGACAAGCAGTTGGGAGGCCGCATCGCCGAGGGCTTGGAATGGAGGAACAATCTATACCATGCTGAAAATGGAATAAACCGGACAGAAACCTTATATAGACCGGAGCATCCATTTGAACAGGCGGATAAAGCCTATTCTACCGAGAGCCATGCGGAAGCATCCGACAACGGAACTTTCGCCGATGCCGATGCGAATACAGGCATAGTCCAAGTGGGCATCAACGCACTCATTGAGTTGTGCGTCCAACCTCACCAAGCCAAGGTTTCATCCGGCGGTGGCGGTGGAGGAAATGAAAGCGGCTGGGGCGAGAACGACAAGGAAAAGAACAAGTACAAACCAAGAAAGATGAGAAGATGAAGGACAACTTACAGAATATATCCGACCTTATCGGGGCATTGGCAGAGGACATCGAGGAAATCAAGAAGATACTGGCCGCAAAGGACGCTTCGGACAAGGACGAGGCAGTGAAAAGGCTTGCGGTGAAGCTGGAGCCAGTCATACGTTTCTTTGGCGGCAGCACGCCGGAGAACATCAACGGCATTTTCAGGAGCAAGGAAACCATCGAGGCATACAAGAAGTCATTGGGCGGTGAAATGATTGTGAGCTTGCAGGAATACACCGATGCCAACGACAAGAATATGCGCGAGCGTGGCATCCCCACTACCAAGGATTTACTCTATAAGATATTGGAAGTGCTTACTGACCATGTGGAGAAAGACAAACAGGTTTCACAAAAGGCACAGCAAAAGCAAGGCTTCACACGGAAACTTTGTCAAGCTATCCACTTTTACAAAGTTACAAGCGGAATTCGGCGGCTATGGGACAAAGTACCCGATGGCTGGTACAAGAATCCTTACGCATGGGCTGGCATCGTTAGTACACTCGTATTCTTTGCCTTGTTTGCCGCCAGTTGGGTGCGATGGCATGAATACCGGGAGGAAAACAAGCGGTTGAGAACGGTTGCTGACAAGTACCAAGTGACCACATTCATGCTCAACGAGCTATACTCTGAACTGGCAGTGACCGTCGGTGCATACGAGAAACTGGTGGAAACGGTCGGTAAGGATTCCACGCTGGCCGTATTCAACAGGCAGCTTAAAAAAGTGAGAAATGAAAACGAATCCAAACAATAAAAATAAAGTGAATGGCATCCATCAAGGTAAAATATCGTCCTTCCGCTACAAACGGCAAGGAGGGCAGCATCTACTATCAGGTAATCCACAAGCGAACAGTCCGCCAAATCGGAACGGACTTCCGCGTGTTTGATACGGAATGGGACAAAGAAGCATCGTCCGTCCGAATCATGCCTGAAACCAGCGAGAACAGAAAACGGTATCTCCACAGCGTTGCGGAACATATCGGCTGGGACATCCGGCGGTTGCGGGCTATCATCGCACAATGCGACAGGCAAGGCGGAAAATACTCCGCAGATAATATCATAGAGAAGTTTAACGGACAGATGGATGGGCAATCGCTGTTCGGTTTCATGCAAGGAGTTATCGGGCAGTTGAAGCAGCTTGGCAAAGTACGCACGTCGGAAACCTACACCGCAGCCTTAGCCAGTTTTATGAAGTTCCGTGATGGGCAGGACATTCTTCTGTGCGAGATAGACAGCGACACCATGATGCTCTATGAGGCATGGCTTAAAAGCAAAGGAATCTGCCCCAACAGCATTTCCTTTTATATGCGCATACTCCGCGCCGTCTATAACCGTGCCGTGGAAAAGGAACTGACGGAACAGAAATATCCGTTCAAGCATGTTTACACGGGTATCAGCAAGACAGTGAAACGTGCCCTCCCATTGAAAGCGATAAAGCGCATCAAGGAACTCGACCTGACCTTGAAACCGCATCTGGACTATGCACGGGATATGTTCCTCTTTTCATTCTATACCCGTGGAATGTCGTTCATTGACATGGCCTATTTGAAGAAATCGGACTTGAAGAACGGTGTCATCATATATCGCAGAAGAAAGACGGGGCAGCAACTGACCATCAAATGGGAGAAGTGCATGGAGGACATCATCTCCAAATACGACGGTTGTTCCACCGCCCAATACCTGCTGCCGATAATCACCAACCCATGCGCAGACGAGCGGACGCAGTACCGCAATGCCATCAGCCGTATTAACGTGGCGTTGAAAGAGGTCGCCCGTTTAGCCGGATTGAATATGCCGCTGACCATGCACTGCGCGAGGCATTGCTGGGCAAGCATTGCCAAGAGCAAGAACATACCGCTTTCGGTCATCAGCGAGGGAATGGGGCACGATTCGGAGGAAACCACGCGCATCTACCTTGCATCGCTTGATACAAACGTAGTGGACAAGGCTAACAGCCTTATCTTAAAAGACTTGTAACCGCAAGACTTCGATGGAATCTGTTTAGCAAAAACCGTAATCTCTTGATAAGAGTTACAGTTGATATTGCAAAGATACGCATAATATTGCAAATTCCGCACTTTTGCCTCATTTATAATGGGATATAAAGGATATTTGGTACGGTTTTGTTTAGTAAAACCAATTTTGGGAACCTGTTAACTTGTTGATTCACAGCATTTGTATCTCCAAGATATATCTCTTATCAAGAGATGAATTTCAAGGACATACTGCATAAATTCCGTACCGAATCATTCACCGAAAGGGAAAAGGGTACAAAGTTCGAGCGACTGATGCGCTCATGGCTATTGACAGACCCACGCTACAACGAACTTGAAAAGGTGTGGCTGTGGGAGGATTTTCCGGGGCGCAAGGACTTCGGAGGCACGGACACGGGCATCGACCTCGTGGCCAAGACCGAGATGGGCGACTATTGGGCTATCCAGTGCAAATGCTATGCGGAGGATGCCGTGATAGACAAGCCCGCCGTGGATTCGTTCCTCGCCACCTCCAGCCGCACGTTCACTAACGAAGTCACTTTCCAGACCACCCGGTTTGCCAAACGAATATGGATTTCCACCACCAACCATTGGGGAAGCAACGCCGAGGAAGCCATCCGCCACCAAGACCCGCCTTTTTCACGGGTCGGGCTGATTGACCTGAACTCCTCCTGCGTGGACTGGCAAAAACTGATGGATGGACTTACAGGAAACTCCGCTCTTGTAGAGGGCAAGAAACCTCGCAAGCACCAGTTGGATGCCATATCCAAGGCATACACGCACTATATCACAGACGGCAACGACCGTGGTAAGCTCATCATGGCTTGTGGAACGGGCAAGACCTACACCTCGCTGCTCATCACCGAACAGTTGCTTAATGGCAAAGGACTGGTTTTGTTCATGGTTCCGTCCATCGCCTTGTTGGGGCAGTCGCTCAACGCATGGTCGGCAGACGCGAAGAAACCCATCAAGGCCGTCTGCATCTGTTCGGATTCCAAAGCCTCACGGAAGATTCAGAACAAATACGATGACATGGATGACAGCGTGGTTGACCTTGCCGTGCCTGCGTCCACCAGTCCGCAGTCCATCGCCTCGCAGTTGAAGAAATACCGCAGTCACGACGGGTTGGTAGTCGTGTTTTCCACTTACCAGTCCATTGATGCCGTTTCAGCGGCACAACAGGAGATACTTTCCGAAACAGACGGCGAGTATGGCGTGTTCGACTTCATCATCTGCGACGAAGCCCACCGCACCACGGGCGTGAAGTTGTCGGACAAGGACGAGAGCAATTTCACCAAGATACACTCCAACGATAATGTGCAAGGCCGTAAACGGCTTTACATGACCGCTACGCCACGGCTGTATGGGGAATCGGCCAAGATAAAGGCATCGGAAAAGGACTGCATCCTCTGTTCGATGGACGATAAGGCTCTGTACGGGGAGGAGTTCTACCGCGTGAATTTCTCCTACGCCGTACAGAACGGGCTGCTGACCGACTACAAGGTGCTTGTCCTTACCGTCGGCGAGGACGATGTGCCGGAAAACATCCGACGCGATGTCACCGACACGACCACGGAACTGAATTTTGACGACACGTCCAAGCTCATCGGCGTAATTAACGGACTGTCGAAGATGATACAGGGCGATGACCGCCGCACATGGGATGCCGACCCGCACATGATGCGCCGTGCCGTGGCGTTCTGTTCATCCATTGACAGGAGCGCAAGCAGGACGGGCATCGCATCCAAATATGTGGCTTCCGTGTTGCCGGAAATATCGGAAAAGTACGACGAGAATCTGGATGCCGAGAGCCTTTCGCATACCGTTTCGATAGCCACAAGGCACATAGACGGTTCGATGAACTCGCAGGAGCGCAACGGAATCCTGCAATGGCTGGCGGACGAGCCAAACAATGACCGGGAGTGTCGGGTGGTGACCAATGTGCGGTGTCTGTCCGAGGGCGTGGACGTGCCGTCGCTCGATGCCGTGCTGTTCCTTTCCGCCCGTAACTCGCAGGTGGATGTGGTGCAGTCTGTAGGCCGTGTGATGCGCACTTTCCACAAGGGGCTGCCCGACGAGAAGAAGTACGGGTACATCATCATCCCTATTGTCGTGCCGTCCGATGTTTCGGCGGAAGAAGCACTCGACAACAGCAAGACCTTTGATGTGGTCTGGGAAATCCTGAACGCGCTACGCTCCCATGATGACCGTTTCAATGCGATGGTGAACAAGATTGCGCTCAACAAACAGAAACCCAACAAGCAGTCCTACACGCCGTCCGTCACCATCGGCAGACCGGGGTTGGGCTTTCAGGAGGGAGAGGAAGAAGCGCGGCAGATGGAGAATGCGGAAATCGCCCGACAGTTGGAACTTCGTTTCGGCGAGTTGCAGGACGGTATGTATGCCAAGCTCGTGGAGAAGTGCGGCGACCGCCTCTATTGGGAGAACTGGGCCAAGGAAATCGGACTTATCGCGCACAAGTTCATCGAGCGCATATCCAAGCTCATCCAGTCCGGCGTACACAAAAAGGCATTCAACGAATATCTCAAGGGATTACAGCGCGACCTTAACCCGTCCGTGGATGCAGCACAGGCCATTGAAATGCTGGCACAGCACATCATCACCCGTCCGGTGTTTGATGCGTTGTTTGCCGATTATCAGTTCGTGAACAACAACGCCGTGAGCCGTTCCATGCAGCGCATGATAGACCTCTTGCAGGAGCAGGCTTTCGAGAAAGATACCGAAGTGCTGGAGAAGTTCTATCAGTCGGTAAGGACAAATGTAGGCGGCATAGACAATCTGGAGGGCAAGCAGACCATCATCAAGAATCTCTACGAAAAGTTCTTCAAGGGCGCGTTTCCGCTCACCGTGGAGAAGCTGGGCATCGTCTATACGCCTGTGGAGTGCGTGGACTTCATCATCCATTCCGTGAATGACATACTCAAGGCGGAGTTCGACACTTCGCTGACCGAGCAGAATGTACATATCCTCGACCCGTTTGTGGGTACTGGCACGTTCATCACACGCCTGTTACAGTCCGGCCTTATCCGCCCGGAGGACATGGAGCGCAAGTACCTGAATGAAATCCATTGCAACGAAATCGTGCTGCTGGCCTATTATATCGCCGACGTAAACATTGAATCGGTATTCCATGACATTACCCGTCGGAAAACATACCTGCCGTATAGCGGCATCTGCCTGACGGACACTTTCCAACTGGCGGAGAAGAAGCACAACGAACTTTTCACGGAGTTCTTCCAAGACAATTCCAAAAGGGTGAAGAAGCAGATGGCCACACACGTGAGGGTGATTGTGGGGAATCCACCGTATTCTGTCGGGCAGAAAAGTGCAAATGACAATGCCCAAAACTTGTCTTATCCAAATTTGGAAAAGCGAATTGCATCAACATATATACAACGAATCACTGATAAAAACAGTACAGTTCAAGCTCTGTATGATAGCTATGTTAAAGCTTTCCGCTGGGCTTCTGACCGTATTCCACAAAATGAAGGTGGTGTTGTAGCATTTATAAGCAATGGTGCGTGGCTCGATGGAAATGCTCAAAATGGCATGCGCAGATGCTTTGAAGAAGAATTTACCTCCATTTATGTGCTAAATCTCCGTGGAAATCAACGCACTTCAGGTGAATTGTCACGCAAAGAGGGTGGTAAAATCTTTGGTAGTGGTTCTCGTACTCCTATTGCCATTACTTTCCTCGTCAAAAATCCGACTAAGAAAGGACAAAAGGCTGTTATACATTACCACGACATCGGCGATTACCTTACTCGCGAACAAAAACTTAAAATGGTAAAAGAGTTCCGCTCTATTTCTTCACGGAAGTTGGATTGGCAAATTATTATGCCTAATGAAAAGGCTGATTGGATAAATCAACGTGATGGTGTATTTGACAACTTGATATTATTGGGTGATAAGAAAAATAGTAAACAAACTGTTTTTTCTATATTTTCGGCAGGAGATATAACTCACCGTGATGTTTGGTGTTATAACTCTTCAACCAAATCTCTTTCTATGCAAATGCAGACAGCAATAACAACATTTAATCAAGAAGCAAGCAAATGCGTAGAGGCCAAAACCATAAATGAAATCGCGACATTAGTCAACGCAGACCCTACTCAAATTAAATGGGACCAGAAATTGTTTGAACATGCTTTGAAAGGCATTCGTCATACTTTTGATAATAATAAGATACGATTGACACTTTATAGACCATACTTCAAGCAATGGCTTTATTATGATAAAGCATTTAATTGGAGCCAGTATCAATTACCCAAATTATTTCCAACACCAACAACAGAAAATTTGCTGATTTGTTTAAGCGGTGTTGGTAATAAGAATTTTAGCTGTCTAATAACAAATGAAATACCTGATTATCAGATACAGTTTAATAGCCAATGTTTTCCCCTATATTGGTATGAAGAAAACAAAAACCCACAGGCTTCACTTTTCGATGATGCCGAAACGAACCGTTATATCCGCCGTGACGGAATCACAGACTGGATTTTGAAAGAAGTCCGCAACCGTTTCGGAGGCTCACGAGCCATCACCAAAGAACACATCTTCTTCTATGTGTATGGACTGCTCCATTCCAAGCAATACCGCGAGCGTTTTGCCGATGACTTGAAGAAATCATTGCCACGCATCCCCATTGTAGATAATGTGCAGGACTTCATGGACTTTTATAAAGCCGGAAAAGAACTTGCCGACCTGCATCTGAACTATGAGCAAGGCATTAACGTACAAACTACTGGGCAAGACGGAGATTATCAGTTCTTTGCTGCTATGCCAATGAATGCCTATTTGTTTTGCAAGGTCAAAGTATATGGTGACATCGACATCTGGCAAAGCGAATGGACGGATGAAACCTATCAATACTTTGCGGTGGATAAGATGAAGTTCGCCAAAGTCCGTGACGAGAACGGGAAGCTCGTTGCTGACAAGACACGCATCATTTACAACGGTCATATCAGCATTGAGAACATACCACTCAAAGCCTACGAGTACATTGTCAATGGTAAGTCCGCCATCGAATGGATAATGGAACGCTATGCCGTCACCATTGACAAAGCCTCCAAAATCAAGAACGACCCTAACGACTGGTCAAGAGAACACGAGCAACCTCGTTATATCATCGACCTCCTGCTGTCTGTCATTATGCTCTCCTGCCAAACTGTGGACATAGTAAAAATTTTACCAATAATCATTTCTTAGAAATGCTATTGTGCAATATTTGATAAACGAGAATGTGATATATGTAGAAAGATTGTTATATGAGATGTTGATTGCTATCTATTAAGATTACTGATTTTTATCGGTCGGTGTCTAAAAATGATGTAGCTATATTTCAGATTGTAATAAGACTGGATATTTCATGAACAACTCAATTATATATGCAACTTTATCTTTATTGCAATCATCTAAACCAGCAATAGGAGTTATATCATTAATTGACAATGAATCCTTGCATATTAAAGGGTTGTAATTTGCCATGAATAGCAATAACATCATTTTTTCTGATGAAGAAAGAATCCCCGCTATACGGTCTAAATAATCTTTATTTACATATAGCGTATTGTGTCTTAAATTCCAGCATCGTTCAAATTGTAATAGACCATCATCATTAAATAGATATTGCCAAGAATTCTTAATTAAATATGGCTTGTCAAATCTTTTATATTTACATAAAGTTTGTTTTTTGATTTTTTCAAGAAGGATTTGTATAATTCTTAAGTTCTTTATTACATCTTGAACACTTAAATTACTTTCAATACGACCTTGGTGAGCGAGAGTATTTCTATCTGTCTTATATTTGTTCAACAATGGCATCAGCGAACACCTTGTTATGTCACTTTTAGCGAAAGCTATTTGGGTAACTTCATTGTACTTTTCAAGTAACTCTTGCATACTTCCATGCCCAAAGTTCTGTGCAAATTTAGATGCAGCATATTCGACAAAAGGAATTACTAATGATTTTTCATACAATTCCTTATCAAATTTGACTTTATCTTCAATTTTTATTCTTTCAGGAAAAGCACATAAAAATCGGTAGTAAGTTTTATATAAAGTAGATTCGTATATCGTATATCCATATATGTAAATAGCTTTTAAAAGCCATTGTTCAGTTTCTATATTATCAAGTTTATTTCTGATAACGTTTATTTCTGCAATAGCATCGTTTATGATATTACAGATGTCTGTTTTTAGGAAAATCTTTGGTTTGGTATTTTTCATGTTCATTAAATTAGCAATTTACTGTTTCCATAAAGTTTCTTTTTCCCAATCACGATTAAATCCCATAGCTGTAATATCTATTGATGGAAAATTAGTCAACAGACTTGAAAGCTTTTCGTTGAAATTATTGTTAGGAGATACCGAGGACAGGAAATAGCGAATTATACACAAGCGGTAATAAATCCTTTTCTTATCCATTTTTGAAGTGTCAGCCCATGCGTTTTTAGTCTTTTTGGGTTCTGCCGGATTCAGCATAAAATCTCTATTCCACACCCTTGCATGGTGGCAGCACATATTACGCAAGTTGGCAAGTACAGTCAGCCACGATGTGAAAACCTGTGGTTTCAAACCGAAATAAGCGGCAATATGCTTCATTAGTTGATTGCTGGCAATGTTGGAATAAATGTAGTTCAAGTTTCCGAAAGACAATACTTCCGTTATCATCCATGCTGGTGGGTAATTCTCAACAAAATTGCGCCTGAAATTTTCGATGTAATCTTCTTTGCTCGATGCCAGTTCCTTTTCTATGACGGCTAATGTCTGATTGAATTTATCTTCATTGGCAAAATACTCAGGCTTTGTTATCCAATACCTGTCGCCCAATTCTTGGCAGCCGATGTTTGCCAATACACTGCGAATGGCAACCTCAATCTTTTCTATTTCATTGAAAAGGAGTATGCGTAGTTTTTTGTCAAAGCGGTAAAGGGTCAAAATTTGCTCAAAGGTCGTACCCTCTTTTAACATCAAATTACTTTTGGGACTTTTATAAAAGGGAAAGATATAAGCCGATAAACGGTGATAGCCTATGTTTAACAGGTAACTTTCGACTTTATGCTCATCTTCTATGAGCATACCTCTCGATTTTAGTATTTGAACGATTTGTTCTGGGGAAGAATAGGGTTTGGTGAAACTCGTTTTCATATAGGTATAATAAAAAACGACCCGCCGATTTGAGCATTGTTAAGAGGCTTGGCAGGTTCTAATGCTGCAAAGGGAGTAAAACAATTCAGAATACCAAAATATTTT
>UMED01003353.1_pt1 | contig 39093 bp, 35 predicted proteins | sample 1964661 | NCBI WGS metagenome assembly UMED01 (sample SAMEA4836011, study PRJEB28245) | human gut metagenome | biome: gut microbiome; material: fecal sample | place: Denmark | collected 2008
TAGATGGAAACGTTAGTTTAAAAATTTATCCTGATGAATACGGTTGCCAAACGATAACGATGGATGGGATTAATAAACAACTTACTAGATATGGTTTAAACGGTTTTGTAGATAATGATAAGCTATATGAAGCCTTAGCTTATTCAAATGGTGAGCCGATGGTACTCGGTAAGTCATTTTCGATTTTAGTTAATGGAAAAAAGATAGATAAACGTGGTGTTCTACAAAATGGTATTTACTATCTACCAGTCATTCCAATTGCAATTGAGCAAAAAACAAATGTAGAATGGAATCCAGATACACAAAATTTGACTAGCTATTATGGAAATGCAAGAGGATTTGTGCGAGATAATATTTTATATATAAATAAAGATGATGTACATACGCTTTATGGATTGTATGCAAATTGGGATGCTGGGCGCAATATGATGAGAATTGAAAGTTGTAATGAACAATTTTAATTGTATTGAAGAAAGGGTAAATTCAAAGTGAATTTACCCTTTTTATCATATTTTAAAGGACTTTTCAAGTGAATAGCAAATGTTATAATGGTTATAGCTAAAATAAATATATAAAGTAAGAGGTTAAATGATGGGGTGGAAAAAGTGAAAAAATTTGTTGTAATAGATGGAAGTAGTTTTCTTTATCGCGCGTTTTATGCATTGCCGTTGTTATCTACGGCAAGTGGACAATACACAAATGCTGTCTATGGATTTGCTAGTATGCTGGTGAAATTAATTGGAGAGTTACAACCGGATCGATTAGTTATTGCGTTTGATAAAGGGAAAAAGACTTTTCGTAATGAATTGTTTAATGAATATAAAGCTACGCGTAAGCAAACACCGAGTGAATTATCTTCGCAGATTCCTCTATTGCATGAGTTAATTGAGGTTTTTGGTATAGTCTTAGTTGAAAAAGCTGGTTTTGAGGCTGATGATATTATTGGTACAATGGCAACAAGAGCGGCAAATGAAGGGCATGAGGTTATTGTAGTTACTGGCGATAAAGACGCCTTGCAGCTTATTGGTGGAAATATAAAAGTGATGTTGACGAAAAAAGGCATTTCTGAAATGGAGATTTTTGATGAGATTGCATTTAAAGAAAAATATGGATTAGAACCATTACAATTAATTGATTTGAAAGGATTAATGGGAGATAGTTCTGATAATATTCCGGGGGTTCCAGGTGTCGGAGAAAAAACAGCGACAAAACTATTGATGGAATATAACTCTTTAGAAAATGTTTTGGAGCATATTGATGATATTTCTGGCAAAAAATTAAAAGAGCGTTTAACAGAAAATCGTGAATTAGCAATTCTGTCGAAAAAATTAGCGACCATCGTTCGGGATATGGATATCGAATTTGATTTAGAATCATATAAAATTCAGCCTGACACTAAAAAAATAAGAGATTTTTGCAATCAATATGAATTTCGGAGTGTTTTGTCGCGATTAGATACTTTATTTCCTGGAGAAACGGATGACTTTGGGTTTGGTACAGTGGTTAGTGAATTGCCGGAGCCAGTATATTTGAAAAATAAAGAGGAAGTAGAAAGATTAATTCGATTGGTTCGTGCAGAAAGAAAATTCGTTTTTGCACCAGTTTTAGATGGTCGCATTCCGGAAATGAGTTTAAAAGGGCTAGCAGTCGTTACAGAAAATGGTGATAGTGCTTATATTGATAGTAAAATTGAAGGGTGGATGGATATCCTTGCACTGTTGTCGGATGCGACGATTTGTAAAATTACGCATGATTTAAAACCTATGTATCATGCTTGTCATCCTTTAAATATAACAATTGCAGGTAGTTTATTTGATACAATGTTAGCTGCGTACTTATTAGAACCGACAAATAACAATTATGATTTAGCAAGACTAATGGAACGTTATTTGGGAGAATATAATCAACCAGAAGATTTTGAGAATGAATGTATTTATGCAACTTGGTCGGCGTTGTGTATTCATGATTTATCTACAGTTTTGCATAGTAAATTACAAGAGAATGATTTAGAAAGCTTGTACGACGAAATTGAAATTCCCTTGGTAGAAGTTTTAGCCGCCATGGAAGGGGCGGGAATAAGTGTACATGTAGATAATTTACAGGATATGGCATTAGAAATAGCGGAAAAAATAAAAGTTTTATTGAAAGAGATTTATGAATTAGCAGAGCAGGAGTTTAATGTAAATTCAACAAAACAGCTTGGTGAGATTCTTTTTGAAAAATTAGAATTGCCAATCATAAAGAAAACAAAACGCGGTTATTCTACGGATGTTGAAGTTTTAGAGTCTTTAGTGCATCATCATCCAATTATACGCAAACTTCTAGAATATCGTACATTAACAAAATTAAAATCAACGTATTTGGATGGACTAAGTGTATTAATTCATGAAAAAACAGGTAGAATTTATACTCAGTTTAATCAAATGGTAACTGCTACCGGTCGTTTGAGTAGCTCTGATCCGAATCTGCAAAACATTCCTGTAAGGACGGATGCAGGAAAGAGAGTTCGTGAACTTTTTGTGCCAGGCATCGGCTATGATTACTTATTATCTGCTGACTATTCACAAATTGAACTTAGAGTATTGGCGCATATGTCAGGTGATAAAAATTTTGTTGAAGCGTTTACACAAAATCAAGATATTCATACGCGTACTGCATCAGAAGTATTTGGTGTACCAATGGAAGAAGTGACAAGTGAATTGAGAAGTCGGGCAAAAGCCGTAAATTTTGGAATCGTATATGGGATTAGTGATTATGGTTTATCAAAGGATTTGGGAGTGACGAGGAAAGAAGCCGGTATTTATATCGAAAGTTATTTTACAAAGTGCCAAGGTGTAAAAGAATTTATTGATCAGATGGTGAAAGATGCCCATACACAAGGGTATGTCACAACTTTATTTGGACGAAAAAGGTATTTGCCGGAAATTAATAGTAGTAATTATAATCAACGCTCTTTTGCTGAACGTACAGCAATGAATACCCCAATACAAGGAACAGCCGCAGATATTATAAAAAAAGCGATGATTGATGCTTTTCATGAACTAAAGAAAAGAAATTTACGTAGTCGAATTTTGCTACAGGTACACGATGAGTTAGTCATTGAAACCGTAAAGGATGAAATGAAAATTGTATCTGAAATTTTGCGTAATTCTATGCAAGGTGTAGCAAAGCTTAACGTACCGCTTACCATTGATATTCATATGGGGGAAAATTGGGCGCAAGCAAAGTGATGGGAGGCGAGTAAAATGCCTGAAATGCCTGAAGTTGAAATTATTCGTAGAAACTTAGTAGATAGATTAAAAGATAAAATGATTACCAATGTGGAAGTTTTGTTGTCTAGGTTAGTAAAGTGGCCTACGGTTGAAAACTTTGAGTCGATGATAATCGGTAGAACAATCGCAGATTTTAAACGCAGAGGGAAGTATCTATTATTGGAATTAGATAATAGTGATATGCTTGTTATTCACTTGCGAATGACAGGAAGATTATGTTACGTAAGTGAAGGCGATGAACGTGATGCATATACAAGAATTGTATTTCACTTAAATAATGGTGATGTATTGACCTATGCTGATACGCGTACTTTAGGGACTTTGTATGCGATAAAGAAAGATGAATTATGGCGAATTTCCGGACTTGCGAATATGGGGCCGGAACCGTTATCTGCTGCATTTACGATTGCTTATTTGCAAGAAGCCTTAAAATCAAATCGTGGGAAAATAAAATCTTTTTTATTGAATCAGAAATATATTGGTGGCTTAGGAAATATATATGTGGATGAGTGTTTAATTCTTTCCAAAATCCATCCGGAAAGAGTAGGTAATTCATTGGCTGTGGATGAAATTAACCAGCTACATGCAGCGATTAATCAAGTAATTGATGCTGGAATAAATGATGGTGGAACGACATTTAGAGATTATCGAAATGGAAATGGTGAAAAAGGTAGTCATCAAGAGAATTTGTTTGTTTATGGAAGGAATGGACTGCCATGTAGATTTTGTGGAAGTATTATCGAAAAAATTGAAGTCGGCGGGCGGGGTACGCATTTTTGTCCGCAATGTCAAAAATGAGGATGTGTAAGATGTTTATACTGGGGTTAACAGGTGGCATTGCAAGTGGAAAAAGTACAGTAAGCCGTATACTAAAAGAGTTGGGCGCAGACATTATTGATGCTGATAAGATAGCGAGAAATATTGTAGAACCACAAAAAGATGCTTGGAAAGAAATTGTTGCACATTTTGGTGAAGAAATATTGACTAAAAATAAAAGTATTGATCGAATTCGGTTAGGTAATATTATCTTTAATGATGAGAATGAGAAAAAGATCCTGGAATCAATTACGCATAAGTATATTAAATCAGAAATTGAGCATTGTTTAAGTGTATTAGAAGAGAAGCGGACAGAAGTCATTGTGCTTGATATTCCTCTTTTATTTGAGGTTGGTTGGGATAAAATGGCGGATGAAGTATGGGTTGTTTATGCAGATGAAAAAAATCAATTGAATCGATTGATACAGAGAAATAACTGGTCTAAAGAAGAAGCAAAAGCGAGAATTAACAGTCAAATGTCGCTAAAAGAAAAAGTAAAAAGAGCAAGTTTCGTTATTGATAATAATAAGGATATAGATTATACTAAAAAACAAGTTTCAAATCGCTGGAGATATTTGAGGGATGGATTGAAAGGAAACGATTAGATTTTTCATGGATAATCATTTGGTGTTACGTTATCAAGAAAAAAGCGGAGTGATGCGTTTGTCATCTTATAAAAAAATAAAGTGGCAGGCATTTTTCGGGGTTTTAGTATGTTTTAGTTTTATTTGTTATGCTATTTTTCAAAGTGCATGGTTTCAAAAGAAAGTGTTTTATCCATATCCGTACCGTGAATTGGTTATTGATTATGCTGCCGAAAAAAAACTCGATCCTTTTTTAGTTGCAGGAGTCATTTTAAGTGAAAGTAAGTTTAATTTTCAAGCGCGCTCGCACAAGGGTGCGATGGGTTTAATGCAATTAATGCCGGAAACAGCAAAGTGGATAGCACAGCAAATGGAAGATGAAGATTTCACTTTGGCAGAGCTAGAGGACCCGGAAATTAATATTCGATTTGGTACTTGGTATTTATCATCACTGCATAAAGAGTTTGAAGGAAATGAAGTTTTAATGCTTGCCGCATATAATGCGGGGCGTGGCAATGTAAAAGAGTGGATGGAAAAATATCAATGGGATATGTCGTTTCAAGATGTGAAACAAATTCCGTTTAAAGAAACGCGTGAATATGTAACGAAAGTGTTAAAAAGCAAAAACAAATATAAAAGTTTGTATCAAGAATAAAAGGCTGAAGAATTTACAGCGTAAGCTGTGTTCTTCAGCCTTTTATTATGAATTCTTTTCTTTGGCTCGCTTTTCACGAATACCGCACCAAATGAACAAACAAAAACCAATACAAAACACGATTAAGCTTGTCCATTGCGCTGATTTTAGTCCGAGAATAAGATTGTTGTAATCTCCACGTAAATATTCTAAAAAGAAACGGGCTAATGAGTAGAGCATCGTATAAAGAATAAATACTTGACCTTTGGCATGTCTGATAGAACGGAAAATAAGAAGAAGTGCAAAAATGACGATGTCGATTTGTCCCTCCCAAATTTCTGCCGGCCATAAAGGTTGATTTCCATAAGTTTGGTAAGCAAGAGTCGTTGTTGGATAGATGATGCCAAAGGAGCTACCCGTTGGATGCCCGAAAGCATCTCCATTAAGTAAGTTTGCAATTCGTCCTAAAGCTTGTCCTAAAATAATTGCAGGGGCAATAATATCGGCGAGTGCCCAAGTGTCAATTTTGTAGTATCTTGTATACAGGATGCCTACAATTGAGCCGAGAACAACTCCACCTTGAATTGCCATTCCGCCCTGCCAAACATAGAAAAGTTCATTTAAATGGTGTTGATAATAGCCCCAATCAAAGAAGAAAACATCCCATAATCTAGCACCTAAGATTCCGCCTAACCCACAATAAATTCCCATATCAATGATATGATTATGCCAGCGTCCATCTTGTTTAGCGAGAAAGTAGGCAACGCCTGTTGCTAAAATGATGCTCATGCTTAATACTAGTCCGTATGAGCGAATCGGAAAATCTCCAATAAAAAAAAGATATTGATGCATAGTGCCTCCGTTTATTCAATGATTTAACGAATTTAAAAATTATGTTATCGTCAAATCTATAATGATTTATGAAGTATATTATAGAAGAATTTATAACAATAATCAATTTTAGTAAAATAAAAAGTAATCCAAGGATTTTATCCATTAGGATTACTTTAAAAATATGTATTAGGGTTTAAGCATTTTTGATCCACTCTTCTAATTTGTTAATTAGTTCTTCGCGAATGTTGATGACATCGCTGCCATGCCACTCTTGACTTGTATCGTTGTCAAACCAAGCATCTTTTAAACTAAATCCATCAGACGGTGAAAGTTTTTCACAGGCTGCAGTAAGAATGCCGTCAAGCATACTTTGTTTTAAGCTTTTTCGTAATAGTTTTGCACCTGTTCTTTCTATAGTATTTACTTCTAGTTCATCCCCTAAACGGGAAATTTCTACACTGCTAAGCAGTTTATTTTGATTGCCTGCATCTAAAATTGCTTGTCTCGCTGCATTTACGGCTTGTGTGCGAGAAATATTATCGTCTAAAACATTTACTCTAACATTACCAATAATCAATTTGTACATAAACGCACCTCCCAATATTAAAGTTTATGCAACTTGCTTTTGAATAGAACTGGCTATGTACACATATGGAGTAAAGTGCTTATTTATTGATGAAAGTTGACTTTCTGCAGGTGAAAAGCTATAATGAACAAATGTATAGTATTTTACTAAAATTTTTTATCATTCGATGAAATAGAGTAGTAAACTTTATTTGCAGCACAGAAAGTTGGCGGGTGATGTGAGCCAATATGTAAAAAAGTTGAACTCGCTATGGAGATTCGGCTAATGGCCGACGCTGATTCGCGTTACAAGCATAAATGAGAGGACATCTAAGAGAGGTGTCAATCAGGGTGGTACCGCGATATAATCGTCCCTGGCAATATGCCAAGGGATTTTTTTATTTATTCAGGGACGACTAAAATTCGAATGGAGTAAAAGCTCCGCTGAATCAAGTCTACTTTACTTTGTAAATATTCAAGGAGGCACAAACGTGAACGAAAAATATTCTCCGCAAGAGATTGAGCGCAAATGGCAAGAAAAATGGTTAGAAAACAGTGCATTCAAAACAGAACTTGATAGACAGAAACCAGAATATTATGTACTTGAAATGTTCCCTTACCCATCAGGAAATTTACATATGGGGCATGTTCGTAACTATTCTATCGGTGATGTTATTGCTAGATATAAAGCAATGCAAGGGTTTAATGTACTTCATCCGATGGGGTGGGATGCATTTGGAATGCCGGCGGAAAATGCGGCAATTAAACATGGTGTACAGCCTGCTGAATGGACATTTAAAAATATTGAAAATATGCGTAGGCAACAACGTGAAATTGGACTTTCTTACGATTGGGATCGTGAAGTAGCGACTTGTACGCCGGAATATTATCGTTGGACGCAGTGGTTATTCTTATTGTTTTATGAAAAAGGATTAGCATATAAAAAGAAAGCGGCTGTGAATTGGTGCAATCAATGTAATACGGTATTGGCAAATGAGCAAGTTATCGATGGACAATGCTGGCGTTGTGATTCAGAAGTTGTAAAAAAAGAGCTGGAACAATGGTTCTTTAAAATTACTGATTATGCTGATGTATTGCTTGAAGATTTAAAAGAGTTAAAAGGTTGGCCGGATCGAGTAAAAACGATGCAGGAAAATTGGATTGGTCGCAGTGAGGGTGCAGAATTTAGTTTTGATGTTCCGTCAATCCAAGAGAAAATACCCGTTTATACAACTTGTCAACATACGGTATTTGGCGTAAGCTATGTCGTCTTGGCTGCAGAGCATCCAATGGTTGAAAAGTTGATTTCAGGTAAAGAAAACGAAGCACAAATCAGGGCTTTTATGGAGAAGGTACGCAACCAAAGTGAACTTGATCGTACTGCTACTGATGTTGAAAAAGAAGGCATTTTTACAGGGGAATATGCAGTAAATCCGTTCACTGGTGAACGTGTACCAATCTGGATTGCAAATTACGTATTATATGAATATGGTACTGGTGCAGTTATGGGTGTACCTACGCATGATGAGCGCGATTGGGCATTTGCAAATAAATATAATTTGCAAAAGAAAATTGTAGTAGTTCCAGAAGGAAAAACTTTAGTATTAGATGAGATGACAAATGCTTATACCGAAGATGGGGTTTTAGTTGACTCTGGTGAATTTACTGGAATGACAGTAGAAAAAGCAAAAGTTGCCATTTTAGATTGGTTAGAAAAAAATAATATTGGGAAACGTCGCGTAAACTATCGTCTTCGAGATTGGTTAGTTTCCCGTCAACGTTATTGGGGCGCGCCGATTCCTGTAATTTATTGTTCAGACTGTGGTGTTGTTCCTGTACCAAAAGAAGATTTGCCAGTAATGCTTCCAGCTAATGTGAATTTTGAAGCTGGTGCAGTGTCTCCATTAGCACAAGTTGAAGAATTTGTACATTGTACTTGTCCAAAATGTGGTGGGAAAGCACGTCGTGAAACGGATACAATGGATACGTTTATTTGTTCTTCCTGGTATTATATGCGCTACACCGACCCGAAAAATGAGAAAATGCCATTTGATAGTGAAAAAGCAAACTACTGGATGCCGGTAGATCAATATATCGGTGGAATTGAACATGCGATTTTACATTTACTCTATTCACGCTTCTTTACCAAAGTGTTAAAAGATGCAGGGTTAGTAAACTTTAATGAACCTTTCAAAAACTTACTTACCCAGGGAATGGTAATTAAAGATGGTTCAAAAATGTCAAAATCTAAAGGAAACGTTGTTTCTCCGGAAGAAATTATCGGCACATATGGTGCGGATACTGCACGTGTATTTATGTTGTTTGCTGCTCCACCGGAACGCGATTTGGAATGGAGCGATCAAGGGGTAGAAGGAGCGCATCGTTTCTTAGGCAGAGTATGGCGTATTGTTGATCATTTTGCAGCATCTGTAGCGAAGGGCGAAGCTATATATGATGTAACTACGCTGACAAAAGTTGAAAAAGAGTTGCGCCGTGTTCTTCATACAACAATTAAAAAGGTAACTGAGGATGTTGGAAATCGATTTAACTTCAATACCGCAATTAGCTCAATCATGGAATTAGTCAATGCAATTTATACTGCAAAAGACAAAGGCGAAGCATTAAATGATAGTTTGATGCGTGAAGTTATTTCATCATTACTTCGTTTACTTGCGCCTTTTGCTCCACATATTACAGAAGAATTATGGAATGAAGTAATCAGTGAAGGCAGTGTTCATAAAGAAAAATGGCCTGAATATGATGCAGCAGCTACTGTTTTAGATGAGGTAGAAATAGTTCTGCAAATAAATGGCAAGGTTCGGGATAAAATTATTGTAGCTGCTGGTCTTGATGCAAAAGGTTTAGAAGAAAAAGCAATGCAACAGGATAAAGTACAAGCTGCTATTGATGGGAAAAAAGTTGTTAAAGTAATTTGTATACCAAATAAAATTGTGAATATTGTAGTAAAATAAAAATAAAAATAGCGAATTGCAAAATTATTGTAATTCGCTATTTTATTTTTAAGGATATTTAGATAAATTGTGCAGGTAAATGTTAAATTATGTAGAAATACCTTGATAATAACAATATCGGGGTGATAAATATGCCAATTTATCGGAAATCCATAGTTGTATTTCTTTTATTAGCATTGGTCATGGTCGGTGGAGGAATGTATGGTTACACAAAGCAAGAGGAGAGTATACCTTTAAGCAAAGGTGATTTATCAGAAACTCAAAAGAAGGAACAAATTGCTGTCTATGTTTGTGGTGGTGTCGTACGTTCTGGCGTTGTTTCTTTGGATGGAGGAGCGAGAGTAATTGATGCAGTGAATGCTTGTGGTGGTGCTTTACCCAATGCAGATGTAACAAAGATTAATATGGCAAAGTTACTTAAAGACGGTGAACAAATACAAGTTCCAATACAAGAAGAGGCGCTTTCTGAGCAAAACTTAACAGCAGAGCATACAAAAAAAGTAAATAATAAATCGAGCCAAACTAATAATTATGGGCTGGTTAATATTAATACAGCAGATCAAGCGGAATTAGATTCATTGCCGGGTGTTGGTCCGTCTACAGCGGCGGCAATTTTAGAATATCGCAAACAAATTGGCAGTTTTCAAAGCATTGAAGAGGTGAAAAAAGTAAGGGGAATCGGCGAAGCTAAATTTAAAAAGCTGGCGGATCGGATTACAATATGAATTATTTAGCTTTTACTAACGCTCTTATTGGTGGATTTATTTTAGGGATTTTTACAGTAACTCAGGTAAAAATCCCTTTTCTTATCCTGTATAGTTCCTTTTGTATTGCTTTATTTGGTTGTATTTATTTATATTGGAAAAATAAAAAATTGCTTCTTTATTTTGTATTGTTGCTATTTTTTATTGCGGGAATGATTCGTTGTGCGCAGGCAGATAGCATTGCCCCGAATGACATTAGCAATTTTGTTGGTAAAACGCTGCAAGTGCAAGGTGAAGTTATAGAGATTCCACAAGAAAGAACGCTTGCGGGGAACAAGCGAAGTATGCATTATATTGTAAAGGTTCATACAGTAGAATTTGCGGGGGAGAAAGTACAGGTAAACGGAAACTTAAAAGTCTTTGCGTTGCAGGATAGCTCGCATACGATTGCGCATATTAGCGATTGTATTCGTTTTTCAGGGGAAATTAGAGAATTACATGGATATAATAATCCGGGAAGTTTAGATATAGTTGCGATGATGCAACGACAAGGGATTCGAGCAAATTGTAAAGCCGAAAAAAATACGGTGGAAATTCTTTCAGCAGGACAAAACGCTTTTCTTAAATGGATTGAAAAATCCAGAACAGCAGTTCAGAATATGATGGAAGAAGCAATGCCCAAAGAAGATGCGGCAGCATTATTTGCAATGTTATTTGGCGGATATGATGGAATAAAAGAGGAACTAGCGCTAGCATTTACGGTGACAGGAATCGTTCATATTTTATCGGTGTCCGGTTCGCATATTTCTCTATTGGCAGGAACCGTACATATTATTGGGAAAATGTTACGATTTCCAGCGTGCCTATCAGCAATTCTTGTTATTCTAGCAATTGTTTTTTATGCGATTTTTTCAGGCTTTACTTCGCCGGTAGTCAGATCGGCGATTATGGGGATTTTAGCGTTTTCGGCATTGGCATTGAATCGGGAGAAAGATGCGCGTTATAGTCTAGCTTTGACAGGGTTGGGGATTTTAGCTATTTCCCCTAGATTAATTTTTGACATTAGTTTTCAACTTTCATTTATGGCGACAGCCGGATTACTGTATATCGCGCCTAAAATAAAAAAATTTTTAAAGGGAGTTCCTCTATTTATTGCGGAAAATTTAGCGATTACGATTGCTGCACAATTAGCAGTCATTCCCTTTATTGCCTGGTATTTTAATAATGTTTCGCTTAGTGCACTATTGGCAAATCTTATTATTGTGCCGTTTATAGAATGGGCAATGATTGGTGGCTTGTGTGCAGTTTTATTAAGTCTTGTTTTTTCGGTTGTGGGAAAAGGTTTATTTATTCTTTGTAGTTTGACGATTGGGTTAGTTTATTTTATGGCAAGAGCTATAGCGATGATTCCTTATGGGCTTTTATATTTACCGTCAGGCGGTTTACTTTGTGGCATTGTATATTATTTGCTGCTATTTTGGCTCTGCGGTTATGCATCACCGAAAATTCCAAATTTTTTGCTGTGCTGGCAGAAAAAGAAAAAGCTTATCTGTAGTGCAATTGTCACCATTATTTTTTTATGGAGCAGTCAATTTATCTTTGCTCAACCGTTAAGGATACATTTCATTGATGTCGGGCAGGGGGATTCTATATTGATTACGACACCACATGGTAGAACGATGCTATTTGATACCGGAGGCATGCGACGCGAAATTAGTGATTTTGATATTGGCAAACGAATTGTTATTCCGTATTTGCGTCATTATGGAATACGAGAAATTGATTATTTATGTTTAACTCACGCACACGAGGATCATGCAGGTGGGGCAGGGAGTTTACTAAAAGAATTTTCAGTGCAAAATGTGATTGTCGGTCGGGAAGACCGAAGCGAATATGCAAAAACATTAGGCTATTCCTTAGAAAAATGCCAAGATTTTGTTACGGTAAAAGATGGCCAGTTTTTTGTTTTGGATGGTGTTAAAATTGAAATTTTTTCGGCGGGCGAAGTGAGTGAGTCGCGAACAGGGAATGAAATTTCTAATGTATTTCGTGTGAGTTATGGAGATTTTAGTCTACTCATTACAGGGGATATAGACAGTAATGGGGAGAAAGAATTAATGAGAAAACATAGATTGAAAAGTTCGGTGTTAAAAGTTGCCCACCATGGCTCGCGTACCTCTTCTTGTGAAGAGTTTTTACAAGCGGTAAATCCACAATATGCAATTATTTCTGTTGGCTTTCAGAATAGTTTTGGTCATCCAAATCCGCAAGTGTTAAATAGATTAAATAAAGAAAATATTAAAATTTTGCGTACCGACCAGGCGGGGGCAATTTTAATGGAGACAAATGGAAATCAACTATCGGTAGATTCTTTTCAAAAAAACGGTAAAAATTCTCGAGAAAATCCTTGACAGTTTACATTATTGGCAGTATTATAATAAATAATTAAAGATTATTGTAAATCAGTGAGCAGAAAAAGTAGATAGGTATACTTTTGTTCAGCGAGTCGGTGACTGGATTTCCAGAGGTGTGATGACCGATCTAAAGTGCGTATCGAATGGTTCTGTGAGAGTCCACCAAAAGCTTTTTGTGAGTAGGCTGGGACGGTTGCCACCGTTATTTGGCTAGAGTATCGGATATTGCTAGAGATATTCCCGTACTTGAAAAAGAGGAGAGTTTTTCTTTCGAAAAATTTTAGGGTGGTATAACGAATACACTTCGTCCCTTTAGGGGATGAGGTGTTTTTTATTCTCTAAAGTTTTTTAAGAAAAAATCTTGAATTTAGGGTGGTACAGCGAGCCATTTCGCCCCTTGTAAGGGTGAGATGGTTCTTTTTTTATTTATTTATTGGGGAGGGATTTATATGTTGAAAAAATATTTGAGTAAAGTGATAAAGGGTGAACATTTATCCCAGGAAGAGTCAAGGCAAGCTATGCAAATTATTATGAATGGAAACGCAACAGATGCACAGATCGGATCATTTTTAACAGCCTTAAAAGTAAAAGGTGAAATAAGCGAGGAGATTTCCGGATTTGCCCATACCTTGCTACAACATGCAGATCGCGTAAAGCATAGCAAACCGGTGATTTGTCCTTGTGGAACAGGTGGAGATACGAAAGGGACATTTAATGTATCGACAACAGTGGCTTTTGTTTTAGCAGGTGGTGGTGTTGCTGTTGCCAAACATGGAAATCGCAGTGTTTCTAGCGCTTGTGGCAGTGCTGATGTGCTTAGTCAGCTGGGTGTTATCGTTGATAAATCGGCAGATAAAGTTAGTGAAGAAATTGAACATTTAGATATAGGGTTTTTATTTGCACCTGCGTTGAATAAAGCTATGCGCGTGGTTGCAAATCCACGTAAGGAATTAGGGTTCCGTACAGTATTTAATCTTTTGGGACCAATCATTAATCCGGCGCAGTTAGATTATCAATTGGTTGGTGTGTATGAAGAAAGCTTAACCGAAAAAGTTGCTGAAGTATTAAACCTAATAGGGGTTAAGCAAGCGATGGTTGTCCATAGTGAGGATGGAATGGATGAAATATCAACGAACTTTCCAACGAAAGTAAGTGAAATGCGAAATGGAAAGGTGAAGACATATCATATTGATCCGCAAAGGTATGGTTTTAAACGCGGAACTTTAGCTGATTATCAAGGGGGAAATCCTGAAGAAAATGCAAAAATTATTCGCGCAATTTTAAATGGTGAAAAAGGGCCGAAACGAGATATTGTGTTATTAAATGCGGCTGCAGGATTCTATATCACAAATAAGACACCAAGTATTACAGAAGGTATTCGGTTGGCAGAAAAAACGATTGACAGTGGTGCTGCTTTAGTAAAATTGGAAGCTTTGATTGCATTTAGTCGTGAGGGGATAGAAAATGCTTGTTAAAATTTGTGGAATTCAATCGCTGGAAATTGCAAAGGTAGTAGAAGAAAATAAGGCTGATTTAATGGGCTTTATTTTTGCAGACAGCAGGCGCTATATAAATCCGATAGCAGCGGCAAAGATAAGTGCGGAAATAAAATCTGTGGCAAAAGTAGGCGTCTTTGTGAATGAAGAACCAGCAAGGGTAAATGAAATCGCTGATTTCTGTCATCTTGATTATGTACAGTTACATGGCAATGAAACAATTGAATATTGCAAGAAAATTAAATATCCAATTATTAAAGCATTTCGATATAAAGAAGATTTTGATCCGAAAATTCTTTATCAATATTCTGTCGATATGATACTAATAGACACTTATCAAGCCGGTAGTGCAGGGGGGACGGGGAGATGTTTTGACTGGAAAACTGCAAAGGGAAAATTAAGTAAGCTTCATTTGCCGGTATTCATTGCTGGTGGAATTAGTAAAATGAATGTCGGAGAAATGATAAATGTTTTAAATCCGGCAGGAGTTGATGTGTCTGGGGGAGTTGAAAGTAATGGGATAAAGTCAAAGGGGAAGATTATAGACTTCATTAAGCAGGTTCATGAGTTGGAACGGAGGGTGAAAAATGTTAGATGCAATTGTCGCAAAGAAAAAAATTACTGTTGAGCAAGAAAAAAAGTATTTATCGTTAAAAGAGATACAAAAAGACATTTCCTTTGGCAAGTTTGCTTTATCAAAAGTTATGCGTAATTCGCCGTGGAGTTTAATTGCCGAATGCAAATTGCAATCGCCGTCTAAAGGGCGCTTATGCACGAATTATACAGTACTGGAGCTGGCAAAAATTTATGAAAAAAATGGGGCAATGGCTTTATCTATTCATACAGATGAACATTTTTTAGGAAATTTAGCGGATATTGCTTTAGTAAAAGAGATTACAAAACTTCCGGTGTTGAGAAAAGATTTTATTATTGATGAATATCAAATTTATCAATCAAGGCGCGCCGGAGCTGATGCAATTTTATTAATTGCTCGTATTTTATCTCCGGCGCAATTAAAAGAATATTTGCATATGGCTTGGGAGATTGGGGTGGATTGTCTCGTTGAGGTACATGATGAAAAAGATATAAATGTGGTAAATGATACAAGGGCGGAGCTAATCGGAATTAATAATCGAAATTTAAAAAACTTTACAACGGATGTACAAAATACATTAGATTTAGTAAAGTATTGTGATCGAAATCGAACAATTATCAGTGAGAGTGGAATAAAAAATCGAGAGGATATAGAAAGAGTAAAAAAACACTTTATCCGTGGGGTTTTAGTGGGCGAAGGATTAGTGAAAGCCGCTAATATAGCAGCAAAAACAAGAGAGTTATCATTAGTTAAAGGATTTTAAGGAGGAGTTTATTATGCCAAATAGCAAAGGGCGTTTTGGAAGTTATGGTGGGCAATATGTACCGGAAATCGTCATGCCAGTATTAATGGAATTACAGCAAGCTTATGAAAAATATAGAAATGATGCTGAATTTCAAGAGGAAATCAGGACGTATTTAAGAGAATATGCTGGACGTCCGACAAAACTTTATTATGCGGAGCGGTTAACAAATCATTATGGAAAAGCAAAAATTTATTTAAAACGTGAAGATTTACTCCATACAGGTGCACATAAAATTAACAACGCCTTATGTCAAGCCGTCTTGGCAAAAAGGATGGGGAAAAAACGTATTGTTGCTGAGACTGGAGCGGGGCAGCATGGTGTCGCAAGTGCTACAGTTGCTGCGTTGTTTGGCTTAGAATGTCATGTTTTTATGGGAAAAGAAGATATAGAAAGGCAATCATTAAATGTTTTTCGAATGAAATTGCTTGGCGCAAAAGTAATTCCGGTAACAAGTGGAACAGGGACGCTAAAAGATGCTACCAGTGAAGCGATTCGTTACTGGGCTGCGAATATTACAGATACGCATTATATTATCGGCTCGGTAGTTGGCCCGCATCCCTATCCGATGATTGTGAGAGATTTTCAATCTTGCATCGGCAAGGAAGTAAAAGAGCAGATGAAATCATTAGCAGGTGGAAAAGTTACGCATATTTTAGCTTGTGTTGGTGGCGGTAGTAATGCAATGGGAATGTTTTATCCATTTAAAGATGATAGAGATATTATCAAAATTGGTGTGGAGGCAGCAGGTAGAGGAAGAGCAAATGGCGATCATGCAGAATCTTTAAGCCAAGGACGCCCTGGTGTTTTACATGGTGCATATAGTTATCTTTTACAAGATGATGATGGGCAAGTGATTGAAGCGTATTCTATTTCAGCGGGGCTTGATTATCCTGGTGTTGGTCCCGAACATTCTTATTTTAAAGATACGAATCGCGTGCAGTATACTTCGGTAAATGATCAACAAGCATTAGCTGCTTTTCAGTTATTGTCAAGGACAGAAGGGATTATTCCGGCGATGGAAAGCTCACATGCTCTGGCGTATTTAGAAACACTGATGCCAACGACGACGGAGGATCAGGCGGTTGTTGTGTGTTTATCAGGACGAGGCGATAAAGATGTTCAAATGGTAGCGAAAGCATTAGGGGAGGAATTAGAATGATGTCTAGATTAAGCAGTACTTTTGCAAGGTTAAAACAAGAAGGGAAAAAAGCGTTAGTCATTTATCTTATGGCAGGTGTTCCTGATTTTGAAAAAACGTTTGAACTTGTCTTGGCTACCGAAAAAGCTGGGGCTGATGTTGTTGAATTAGGCATTCCGTTTTCCGACCCGATTGCCGATGGGCACGTTATTCAAGAGGCCGGAGTAAAAGCTTTGCAAAATGGAGCTACGATGCAACAGGTATTAGAACTAGTAAAAAAATTGCGCGAGCATACACAAATTCCCTTAATCGGAATGGGATATATCAATACGATGATGAATGTAGGCATTGAAAAATTTATTACTGATTTTCAAAATGCTGGCTTAGATGGATTAATTATTCCAGATTTACCACGTGAAGAATCAAAAGAAATTGCTGAGTTTTGCCGTTTGCATCATTTTCATTTAGCTGAATTTGTAACGCCAAATACAACGTCAGAAAGAATTACTGAAACCTGTAAAAGTGCAGATGGCTTTATTTATTGTGTATCGGTCAATGGTGTTACCGGTGTACGGAAAATTGATTATACGCCGATTCATGAAGTGATTCGGATGGTACGTAAGCAAACGGATATTCCGCTTGCCGTTGGTTTTGGGATTGGCGATGGCGCGTCGGCTGTTGAAGCAACTAAATTTGCGGATGGTGCGATTGTTGGAAGCGCAGTTGTAAAGAGAATTTTAGAGAGTGATTTTGCAGGTGCAATTGGCTTAATTAAATCCATTCGTCAAGCATTAGACGAAAGGAAGGAATAATATGCGGATAGAAACAAGCTTGAAAGAGTTTTGTCAACGTGCGGAAACGGAAAAAGTTCTTGCGGTAACTGCGGAGCTTTCAACCGATATGGAGACGCCGGTTTCGCTTTATTATAAAATCGTTGGCGATGATATAGGATTTATTTTAGAAAGCGTGGATATGCATACGAATTTTGGGCGATTTTCTTTTATTGGTGCAGAACCTTTTGCAACGTTAACTTGTTATAAAAACAAGCTTGTTATTGATGCATTTGATGGCCGTCAAACAATCGAAAAAAGTCCGATGCAGGCAGTGAAAGAATATCTTAGCTATTTTAGTGATGCGGGGCAAAGTTTTCATATGCCATTACTAGGTGGTGGGGCAGTTGGATACTTTTCTTATGAAACGATTGAGACGATTGAACGTATAAGGCAAATGGAAAGTCCTGAGGATATGGTGCTTGGACAATTCCTCTTATGTCATGTGATTTTAGTCATGGATCATTTGAAGCACACATCAAAAATTGTTTATTTGACGCCAAATAACCGTAATATTGATGCTGAATTTTTATATCAAACGGCACTAGAAAAGATTTATTATATTAACCAACAAATCAAAAATGAGATAAAAAAAGAAAAAGTAAAAGTAAAAGAAAAGCGATATCATTCAGGGCATAAGTTAGGCTTTAGTGAACGATATGGAAAGGAAGAAAGAGAATTTGTCCAAAAAGTGTTGAAAGCAAAAGAATATATTGCTTCAGGCGATATTTTTCAGATTGTTTTATCCAAGCAGTTCACTTGTGATTTAAAAAAGCCATCATTTTATTTATATCGGAGACTACGGCAAATTAATCCTTCGCCCTATATGTTTTATATGAATTTTGGCAACTTAAAATTAGTGGGTGCATCGCCGGAAATGCTTGTAAAAGTAAGTGGCGATACTGTATATACCTATCCTATTGCCGGGACTAGACCGCGTGGTGTATCAAATCAAGAAGATGAACTCCTTGCACAAGATTTAAAGGCAGATGAAAAAGAGTGTGCTGAACATGCGATGCTAGTGGATTTAGGGCGAAATGATATTGGAAGAATCAGCAAAGCTGGCACAGTAAAAGTAAATAAGTTGATGGAAATAGAGAAGTTTTCGCATGTAATGCATATGGTTTCGGAAGTTTCAGGGCAATTAGAACAAAAATATTCTACAATTGATGCATTAAAAGCCTGCTTTCCTGCTGGAACGGTGAGTGGTGCACCAAAAGTAAGGGCAATGGAAATCATTCATGAATTGGAAGCTGTAAAGAGGGAATCTTATGCGGGTTCTGTAGGCTATATTGATTTTCAAGGAAACATGGATATGTGTATCGCAATTCGCACGATTCAAGTCGAAGGTGAGCGTGCTACAATTCGGGCTGGAGCGGGAATTGTAGTGGACTCTGTGCCAGAGAAAGAATATGGTGAAATTCTGCAAAAAGCGAAAGTGATGTTTCAAGTGGTAGAGGAGGTTGAAGGCGATGATTTTATTAATTGACAACTACGATTCTTTTACGTATAACATATATCAAATGATTGCAAATATGGGAAGAGAAGTTGAAGTGATTCGCAATGATAAAATCACTACTGTTGAAATTGATTCGGCAAAATATGAAGCTATTGTGATTTCGCCAGGACCCGGGACTCCAGATGATGCGGGGGTTTGTAAAGATGTTGTTCGAGTCTTTGCGGGTAAAGTCCCGATATTAGGTATTTGTTTAGGCCATCAAGTAATTGGTGAAGTATTTGGTGGCAAAGTCATTCGGGCAGGGAAGTTTGTTCATGGAAAGACCTCACCAATCAAACATATAGGTACAGGTGCATATCAAGGGTTATCACAAGATATTTTGGTAGGACGATACCATTCTCTTATTGTTGAAAGAGAATCTTTACCAGACTGTTTAGAAATTACGGCAGAACTTGAAGATGGTATGATTATGGGAATTAGACATCGTGATTATAAAGTAGAAGGTATTCAATTTCATCCTGAATCCATATTGACACCCGATGGAGAAAAAATTTTGGGGAGTTTTTTAGGGTTTATATAAAAATAGGACTGCAAAAGCAGTCCTATTTTTATTACCAGAAGCCAGAGGAACAATCGCAGTTATTGTTTCCACAACAGCAAGCAAATAATAAGATAATAATAATGATGATGATCCAAGCGCTACCGCCGCCGAATCCTGAACATCCACAACCCATAATAAGTTCCCTCCTATAGAAAAGTAAGTAAAGCAGACATGTAATAATCCAAGCCCTGATGTTATCTTTTTTCTAGCTGAAATTTAGACAACGTCACTTATTGGATAAAACAAAATAGATGGTTTTGTCACTTGTAGTTTATGAATTATTAATTAAAAATGTGAATTTAAAAAATTTCTTAATTATAATTACGATTTTTTTCGCAAATGTGGTAAAATAACAAGGTTAGAAAAAAACATGAAATTTTTTAAATAAGCGATAGTTATCGTTTTTTAATTATGTATTTATTTATATTGGAGGATTTAGATGTCAGCAGAAGAACTTAATAAGGAAATTAATCGTCGACGTACGTTTGCGATTATTTCTCATCCGGATGCCGGAAAGACAACTTTAACGGAAAAATTGCTGTTATATGGTGGTGCAATTCATTTAGCAGGTTCAGTAAAATCAAGGAAAACGCAACGTCATGCAGTATCTGATTGGATGGAGATTGAAAAACAACGTGGAATTTCAGTAACATCCAGTGTGTTACAATTTGATTATAATGGTTATAGAATTAATATTTTAGATACACCTGGGCATCAGGACTTTAGTGAGGATACATATCGCACTTTAATGGCAGTAGATAGTGCTGTCATGATTATTGATGTTGCTAAGGGTGTCGAAGCACAAACAAAAAAATTATTTAAAGTTTGTAGACAACGTGGGATACCGATTTTCACTTTTGTCAACAAACTCGATCGCTTTGGTAAGTCGCCAATTGATTTAATGGAAGAAATTGAACAGGTACTAGGAATTCGTGCTTATCCAATGAACTGGCCAATTGGGATCGATGGCAATTATCAAGGGGTATATAACCGCCAGAAAAACCAAGTGGAATTATTCTCCGAAGATGGAACGCATGGACAAAATGTCATTGCTTCTGAGGTTGGTAGTGTAGAAGATCCCGTATTTGCCGAGCGTATTGGCAAGGAAAATCATCAAGCACTTTGTGAAGATATTGAATTGCTCGATATGGCAGGGGAACAATTCGATGATGAAAAAGTGCAGCATGGCGAATTGACACCGATGTTCTTTGGGAGCGCGATGACAAACTTTGGAGTGCAAAATTTTCTCGAAGAATATTTAAGACTTGCACCACCTCCGGCAGCAAGAGAATCATCAGATGGGATCATTGATCCGCAGGATGAAAAATTTTCTGCGTTCATTTTTAAAATTCAAGCAAATATGAATCCGGCACATCGTGATCGTTTATCTTTTATGAGAATTTGTTCTGGTAAATTTACGCGTGGAATGTCAGTATATCATGACCGTACAGGTAAAATGATTAAACTTGCACAACCACAACAATTTTTAGCACAAGATAGAACGATTATTGATGAAGCCTATCCAGGGGATATTGTTGGTCTATTTGATCCAGGAATTTTTGGTATGGGCGATACTTTATGTAGTCAAGGTCATAAATTCCACTTCCCAGATTTTCCGGTATTCCCACCGGAGCAATTTGCGCGTGTTCAGGCAAAAGATACAATGAAACGAAAACAATTTGTTAAAGGGATTACTGAGCTTACGCAAGAGGGGGCAGTTCAATTATTCCAACAAGCTGGAGCAGGTACGGAATCCTATATTATTGGTACAGTAGGAAGCTTACAATTTGAAGTTTTAGAATATCGTTTAAAAAATGAATATGGTGTAGATATTTTAATGCAAATGCAACCATATGAGGTTGCTCGTTGGATGGAAAATGGGAAAGAAAAAATTACGCCAAGTTCATTGCGTGGCGCGGATAGAGGAATGTTTGTTTACGATATAAAAGAACGTCCAGTTTTACTCGTTTCTAATGAATGGGCGTTGGGATGGATTACTGATAATAATCCAGATATTAAATTTTATCCAGTTCCACCAGATAAAAAGAAAGCATAAGTTTATATAAAAAGAAAAATTAGGGCGTTGCATTTGCAACACCCTAATTTCTTTTTTATTTTGAAAAATATAAGCTTTTAATTTTATTAGCAGTAATGATTAATTGGTCTGAAATTTGTGGAATACCATAGCCCATATAAATTGGTGATGTAGGAAAACGCGGAATAATTTTTGCACGGATTAAATCATCAATAAAATAAAAAAATAGATTGTAGCTTTTACACTTTTTGTTGAAGTTATTTAAAAGAAAATGTACTGTAGTTTGCACATAATCGGCAAGTTGTTCAATATTATTGTTGGTTTCAAGCATTACAACATTAAATTCAGAAAATCCAACACGTGGTTTAGTTGAAAGGTTTAATTCTACACCGTTTCTAGCATCGATGATGAGCCCGTTGAAATGTGAATTATCAAAATATTCATGGTAATCAACGTATTTTAAGCCAACAATTTGCATATGGGGATGACGGATAGTTCCACCTGAAAGTGCCCCGTGATTTTTGAAGAATAAGACGGATTGATATTCCTTAGATGTTTGCATTTCGAGCCAATGATGTATTGCAAATTTAAATAGACGATGCAAATGATCTTTATTGTATTCAGATAATTCACTTTTGCATTCGGTCGTTTCGATGAGTACAGTTTGAAAAGTATCTTTAAGTACAGGATATTTATTTTTTATTAAAATAATATCGCCATCTTGAGCGATAACATTTGTTAAGGCTGAGCGATCGCAAAAAGGACATTTGGTCCCAGTATTGACGATGCTTTCTGGTTTTTGCTGTCCAATGCTGATATTGAATTCGAGATATTTATTTGGCATGGAAAGTCACCTTCTTTAAAATTAATGCTGGTATAGTAAGGAAATAAATGATATAATTTAGGCTTGATTAAGATTAATTTAAGTAAAAATGTTTTACTTAAGCTATATGGGGAAATCTATCAAATGAAAATCTACTTCATTAATTACAAAATCAAATGAAGTAGAGTTGTTTTATAAAAAAAGAACATACTTATATTATAATAAATAGATTTGAAAAGAAAAGCAATTATTTGCTTTGAGGTAGGTGTTATCAATTAGTAGTGAAGTAAAAAAGAATGATCATGGTGATTCATTTTTAAAAGGGACATTTATTTTAGCGATAGCAGGGATTGTTGTCAAAGTTATTGGATCACTAAATTGGATATTTGTATCCAGGGTACTTGGAGGAGAAGGGATTGGCTTATATCAAATGGCTTTTCCTATCTATTTATTAGCACTTAGTGTTTCAACAGCTGGTGTACCAGTTGCGATTTCGATTATCACGGCAGAAAAAGTTGCATTGAAAGATATATTAGGAGCGAAGAGAATCTTTCGTATTTCAATGGCAGTTATGGCTGTGACCGGAGCTATTTTTAGTTTGGCTACTTATTTTGGTGCAGGGTGGTTGATTGAATATAGATTTATTCGTGATCCACGGGCATATTACTCCGTTGCTGCGTTAGCTCCAGCCATTTTTTTTGTTACTATTCTTGCAAGTTCACGTGGTTTCTTGCAAGGGTGGCAGCGCATGACACCGACGGCTGTATCGCAGATAGTTGAACAGATTTTTCGTGTAATTACTATGGTATTATTCGCAAATTTATTTTTGCCGAGAGGTCTAGAATTTGCAGCAGCAGGAGCTAGTTTCGGTGCATTTGCTGGTGCGGTGACCGGATTGATTGTACTCGTATATTATCATTGGCAGTTAGAACGGGATATTCGGCGTGAGTATGGTGATCATCTCGAGGAGAAGGGTAAGCGCGAATCCAGTTTTACGATTGTGAAGCGGATTTTTGCGCTAGCGCTTCCTGTATCGGCATCGAGCGTTATGTTGCCGATTGTAGCGAATCTTGATTTAATGATTGTTCCAGCTAGACTTGAAGTTGCTGGATATACAGTTGGACAAGCGACAGAATTATTTGGATATTTAACGGGTATGGCTGTGCCGCTGATTAACTTGGCTACGTTGCTTACAGCTTCCTTGGCAATTAGTATTGTTCCAGCAATTTCGGAAGCGAAAGCACTTGGTGATAAACTTCGTGTTTACCAACAGACGTCAGCTGCAATGCGGATTACTTATTTAATTAGTTTTCCCGCATTTGCAATTGTATTTATGCTTGATACACCAATTTCTCAATTGATTTACAATGCAGCAAGTGCAGGCCCTACAGTGAGTGTTTTATCAATGAGCATTGTACTGCTTGGCATTCATCAAGTAACTACGGGAGTATTACAGGGGCTTGGTCATACAACCATTCCGATGATTAATATGATTATTGCTGCTGTAGCTAAAGTTGCTTTAAACTGGATTATGGTTGCAAATCCTAACTTTGGTATTCTAGGTGCGGCTTGGGCGACAGTTGCTGATATTGGAATTGCAGCAGTGATCAATATGTATTTTCTACATAAATATGTTGGATATGGCGTAGATATTAAGCAGATTACAAAAAACATTTTAGCAACTGCAGCAATGAGCGGCATAATGTATATTGCTTATTTAGAAATTTTTTCGAGCCTAGCAAGTAATACACTGGCCACTCTAGGCGCAATTCTTGCAGGTTCTATTGTATACTTCTTAGTATTGATTTTACTTGGTGGAATGAATGAACGAGATATAGAGCGCATTCCTATGGTAGGAAAATTTATTATTAAATTATTACAACGTGTAGGTGCATTTAAAGCGTAAACCTAAAATGTTTATCATCGTATATTATTGTTTCTTGTCTGATTTCAGTAGGAGTTTGTCTGCTGAAACAGCCTCGTTTATTTGTGGGGTGAGATGAAAATGAAAAAGTTAATTTTAGTCTATAATCCTGTCTCTGGAGATGCTTTATTTAAATACAAACTAGATGAACTTATTGAAAAATTTAGTGTACATGACTGCATTATTATTCCGTATCGCACATTACCTAATAATGAAATCGTATTTGCTAAATTTGTGCGTTCGTTAAATGCAGATGGTGTAATTATTGCCGGTGGAGATGGAACCATCCACGATATCATTAATTTAATGATTACAGAAAACATTGATTTACCGATTGGTTTAATTCCAAGCGGAACGTCGAATGATTTTGCATCTTTTTTAGGAATTAATAAAAACTTAGATAGATATATTAAAACGATTGCTAAAGGCTCGGTTATGCCGATTGATATTGGGCAAATTGGCAATAAATATTTTATTAACGTTGCGAGTGCAGGCGTTCTTACCTCCGTTGCACATAAAGTAGATGCAGGCTTAAAAAATGCATTGGGAAAAATGGCGTACTATCTAAAAGGGCTAGGTGAAATTCCGGGGTTTCACGCGCGTAAGATGAAGATCAAAGCGGATGGAAGAATCATTGAAGAAAAAATATTTTTATTCGTTATCGTCAACAGTGGCACAGTAGGAAGTATGAAAAATGTTGTAGCCAATGCAAAGATTAACGATGGTAAATTAGACATGGTGTTAATCAAACAATGCAGTATTCCTGAGTTTATGACTTTGACATTAGAAATGCTTGCGGGCAGTAACATTACGCGTCATAACAGTGTGATTTATTTACAGGCAAAAGATATTGAAATCGAATGTGAAGAAGAAATCGAAAGTGATTTAGACGGAGAACTTGGGCCGAAATTGCCGTTAAAGATAACGACTTTAGCAGGAAAAATTAAATTGTTTTATGAAAAAGAACAATAGAAATGGGGCTGTTGATGCGGCTCCATTTTCTATAACTCGGAATAAGATTTCTCCCACCGCTATAGATGGAGAAGAGTTGCAAATAACAGGCGGTGAGTATATCTTTCCCGCCTCGTTGAAACGTCGAGTGGTAGGTTTTTTGCAGAAACCTTGAACATGGCGTTATAATATTGAGAGAATTTATTTAAAATATGAAACATATAGAATAGATGGAAAAGGTGGATTTAGTTTGAAAGTACAAATACCCGTAATCAAAGGGAAAAAGTATAATGTAGAGATTGTTAGCATGGGACACAGTGGAGAAGGCGTGGGAAAATATCAAGACTTTACGGTTTTTGTGCCTTATGCGTTGATTGGGGAAACGGTAGAAGTTCAAATTACTGAAGTAAAGAAAAATTATGCAAAAGGACGTCTTTGTCAAGTAATAAAGGCTAGTCCAAATCGTACAAAGCCGCAATGTGATATTTATTATAAGTGTGGTGGTTGCCAATTACAGCATTTAGATTATGAAGGGCAGTTAGAGGTGAAGCGTCAACAAGTGGTAGATGCAGTGCAAAGAATTGGTAAGCAAAATGATGTTGTGATTCATCCAACGCTTGGCGCAAATCATCCATGGCATTATCGCAATAAAATGCAATTTCCAATTGGCAGAAATGGTAATGATGTTATTATTGGCTGTTATGCACAAGGAACACATGCGATTGTCAATACAGAAAATTGTGTGATACAACATGAAGCGAATAATCTTGTTGCCAATGCTGTTCGCGGTGTAATAAGAAGATTAAATATAACAACATATGATGAAAAAACACGCCAAGGCGTACTTCGCCATGTGATTGGACGTGTTGGTATTGCCAGTGGCGAGATTATGGTTGTTTTGGTAACAAGTACAGAGATTTTACCAAAGCAAGAGAAAGTTGTCGAAGAATTACGTCGTAATATTCCTGGAGTAGTAAGCATTATCCAAAATATTAATCCAAACCATACAAATGTCATCATGGGAAATCGGACATTAAAACTTTGGGGCAAAACGACGATTGTTGATAAAATGGGAGAGTTCTCATTTAATATATCCGCAAGATCATTCTTCCAAGTTAATACTAAACAAGCAGAAGTTCTTTACAATAAAGCAGTAGAATATGCAAATTTAACTGGCAAAGAAACAGTCATTGATGCATATTGTGGAACAGGTACGATTAGTTTATTTTTAGCGAAAAAAGCGAAAAAAGTCTACGGTATCGAAATCGTAGAGCCAGCAGTGAAGGATGCCATAAGAAATGCCGAAAATAATAAGGTGGAAAATGCTGAATTTATCGTTGGGGATGCCGTAGAAATAATGCCGGATCTCTATGAAAAGGGCATCCGCCCCGATGTAATCGTAGTAGACCCACCACGCGCCGGTTGTGAAAAACAAGTCCTAGAATCATTCGCAAACATGAACCCAACAAGAATCGTCTACGTATCCTGCAATCCAGCCTCCCTAGCAAGAGATATCTCAATCCTAGCAGAATTAGGCTATACAGCAAAAGAAATACAACCAGTAGATATGTTCGGCGCAACAAGTCATGTGGAGTGTGTAGCGTTGATAGTAAAGGAATAGAATATAGAGAGGAAACAAAAAATTCCTGCCCAATAATGACGTTATTTGGCAGGGATTTTTTGTTTGTTCGAGAAGTTAAAAAAATAGGAATGGTTTTTGTCTTGATTTGAATCAATTGGTACGATAATCTAAGGAAAAAGAAGGGGATTATCATGCTCATTTGCTACTACAAGAAAAAGCATAAAACGCTTATTTCAAGACAAATATAAAAGCGAAAAAATAAGAGATGATGGTTATAGTGGGGCTATAGTGGGAAAAATGATACTTTAGCAAATGAAATAAGACGAAAGAACCGTCAGTTTGTCGAGATATATAAGGGAATACAATTGCTGTTATTTACCACCCCGCTTTTTAATGACATTTAAAGCAATATCATGTATGATACTTTTTGAAGCGGTTGAAAAAGTTGCTGCTTTAAAGAAAAGTACTTACAGGAGGATATCTAGAATGAAGAAAAGTTTATTGGCATTAACGGCATTAGTAGCGTTGAATGTAACTTCCGTATTCGCTGCTCCGATAAATGATCTTTCGGAGGGGGAAACTGCTATTGGAATCGGAACTACGGAATATTATGTAGAACATCAACTTTCTGATAAGTTTACCATCGGGTATCAAAATGCGGATCGCAGGTATTATGGTGATATGGACGATATTTATGGACAATTTCGCATTAATGAAAATCTTCGGGCAATGGTCGGTAACCGCGATTTACCATATGATTCTTCGAATTTTTATGCCGGATTGGCTGCAAGTGCGCCGCTGGGCGATAGGATGACTGGGTATATTTCTTATGCGGTCGGAGGCGATTTTAAAGAAACTCAAATTGGAACTAACATTGCGATTGCATCTAATATTGATTTCAATGTAAATTACCATGCATTTAGTCCTGATCATGGACGAAATGAGGACAAGTTCGGTGTCGGTGCGACTGTAAAATTTTAAAAAGTAAGTTAAAAAGGCTGCTGTGCTGAGAAACGTGCGGCAGCCAGGTTTTTAGTAAGTATAGAATACCATAATGGTGCTAGAATGCGAGTTAAGCCATCAGTCGAGGCGCCTTTGAAAACAACTATGTAATAATTTAATCAATACATTTTATATTCGCCCAGACTTATGTTTGGGTGAATTTTTATTATACAATTACGAAATTTTTATCAATGTAAATTAAGGCAATGTTTGTATATTGATGAATAGTTTATATAATCTGTGAAAATATAAATAGAGGTGTAAAATAAAATTTAGAAACAAAGGAGTTTTTATTATTTATTATTCTAGAGGTAATTATGAAGCTTTTGCTCGTCCGTTAAAACCAGAAGGTGTAGATAGAAAGACAGCTTATATCATAGGCTCAGGTCTTGCTGCTTTAGCGGCGGCTTTTTACCTTGTTCGTGATGGACAAATGAAGGGTGAAAACGTTCATATTCTTGAAAAGGAGCCTTTACCTGGGGGCGCATGTGATGGTTACCATTATGAAAATGTTGGCTATGTCATGCGTGGTGGACGTGAAATGGACAATCACTTTGAGTGTATGTGGGATTTGTATCGCTCTGTTCCTTCGATTGAGACCGAGGGGATTAGTGTGCTTGATGAGTATTATTGGCTTAATAAGAGAGATCCTAACTATTCATTGATGCGTGCAACAGTTAATCAAGGTGAAGATGCTCAAACTGAAGGTAAGTTTGGTTTAAGTGATAAAGGTGCAATGGAAATTATGCATCTATTTTTCACTCCAGATGAGAAACTGTATGATAAACGGATTGATGAGGTTTTTAGTAATGAAGTATTAGATTCTAATTTTTGGATGTATTGGCGCACTATGTTTGCTTTTCAAAATTGGCATAGTGCACTTGAAATGAAACTTTATATTAAACGGTTTATCCATCATGTTGGTGGTTTGCCAGACTTTCGGGCACTTCGTTTTACAAGATATAATCAGTATGAATCTATGGTTTTACCGCTCATTAAATATTTAGAATCCAATAATGTGCAGTTCCATTATGGTATCAAGGTTATTAACGTTGAATTTGATATTCAAAAGGATAAGAAGATTGCAAAACGCGTAATTACTGTTTGTGATGGAAAAGAAAAAAATATTGATTTAGCGGAAGATGATTTGATTTTTATTACGAATGGAGGTTGTGTAGAAAATTCTACGATTGGAGATCAAGAGCATCCAGCTCCATTTAATAAGGAAACAACAGAAGGTGGGGGATGGGATATGTGGCGGAAAATTGCTGCACAAGATCCATCCTTCGGCAATCCTGAAAAGTTTTGTTATGCCCCGGAGAAGAGTAACTGGATGTCTGCAACTGTAACAACACTTGATGATCGTATACCTCCTTATGTGGAAAAAATATGTAAGCGCGATCCTTTTAGTGGAGGAGTAGTCACTGGCGGTATTGTTACAGCGAAAGATTCGAGCTGGCTTTTAAGCTGGACTTTTAATCGGCAGCCACAGTTTCGTGAACAAGCGAAGAATCAGCTTGTTGGTTGGATTTATGGTCTGTTTAGCGATAAAGAAGGAGATTTTGTAAAAAAGCCTATGCGTGAATGTACAGGGAAAGAAATTTGCATGGAATGGCTGTATCATATGGGAGTACCAGAAAGTGAAATTGAGGAGTTGGCTGAAAATAGCGCGAATACTGTGCCATGTATGATGCCGTATATTACAGCTTTCTTTATGCCGCGTGCAGCTGGAGATCGACCGGATGTTGTACCAAAGGGCAGTATTAATTTTGCATTCATTGGTCAATTTGCAGAGACTGTACGTGATACTATTTTTACAACAGAGTATTCTATTCGTACAGGTATGGAAGCGGTTTATACGCTTCTTAATATTGATCGTGGAGTTCCAGAAGTATGGGGGAGTACGTATGATATTCGAGATTTATTAGATGCTACAGTTAAGATTCGTGATGGTCAAAAAATTACGGATATGAAACTAAGTCTTACTCAAAAGGTTGCTCTAAAAGGTGTTCTGAAAAAACTTGAAGGAACTGACATTGAAAAACTGCTTAGAGAGTATCATTTAATTTAAAACTTATTTTATACAACAAAATTCATTCCAGGATAAATTTGTGTTCGGGTTGCGTCGTTCATTTAAAGGAATTTACAATAAAATTAGATGTTCAAGGCTTAAAGAGACATGATATAATGAAAGTCGCTGAAATAATGTACAGGAGAAGGGCACTTTTGAAGAAAGTTCTGATTATATCAGATACACATGGACTATTACGTGATGAAGTTAAAGCGAAACTGCCGACTGTAGATTTTGTAATCCATGCTGGTGATATTAATACGCCAATGGTTCTTCAATATTTAAATGAACATAGTGAACTATTTATTATTCGCGGAAACAATGATAAAGAATGGGCTTGCAATTTACCCAAAATCCTTGTAATAACCATTGAAGGAGTACGGATTCTACTTGTTCATAATAAAGAAGATATACCAAAAGAATTAACAAATATTGATGTGGTTATTTACGGTCATTCCCATAAATACGATGATAAAATAGTAGATGGAGTATTGTGGCTAAATCCAGGAAGTTGTGGAAAACATCGATTTGATTTACCAATTAGTATGTGTGAGATGTGGATTAGTGGGGGAGTTTACAAATATGAGAAGATCATTATAGAATAGATGAAGTTTAGTAAATAAATATAAATTAATAAGGGATAGACACAGATTGTGGTCTTAGATTTTAATTTAAGCAAGTGGATAACACGAGTGAAATAGCGTATACAATCATAGCAATGTCAAGGTATAATTTGAATATACTTATTGATATTGCTATGATTTTTATTTCTTTACAAATAAAAAATCGGGCGAGATTAAAGAAAGCTATCGCTTATAACTTTGGTGAAATAAAAGCCATGGTTATGGTGTTAATTTGCGATTTAATGTCAATTATGAGTCGAAATGAATTTGAAAATTTAGATGAGATTTATGATGAAATACAAAGTGTCGAGAGATGGGCAATATGGCGTAAATTTATTATCGTAATTGACAGAATTATGAAATGTTTTTATCTAAAGGTAAGATAAAAACTAAGGTGAATATAGATTTGTGAGGCATTAGTAAAAGTGATATAATAACTTGATTAGATTATTTTGTAAATTAATATTTAGGATTGGTTTGAATAGTTTTAATATAAAAAAATGACTAAATAAATGCTCGCTAATTTTTAATATAAAGAGATTTAAGAGATTCTATTAGAAAATGGAGGCGGAGAATTTGCTATATCCATTACAATTACAAGCAATGATGAAAGATTATATTTGGGGAGGAACAAAGCTTAAAACTGATTTTCATAAGCGAACTGAGTTTGAAAAGGTGGCGGAAAGCTGGGAGCTGTCTTGTCATAAAGCTGGGCAAAGTGTTGTGCTCAATGGCGAATATGCAGGACTAAAACTTTCGGATTACATAGAAAAAGCGGGTAAAGCGGTATTAGGGAAAAATGCAGAAAAGTTTACTGACTTTCCTATCTTAATCAAGTTAATTGATGCTGCAGACAACTTATCTGTACAAGTGCATCCTGAAAATGAATATGCTTTACGAGTTGAAGGTGAATATGGGAAAACAGAGATGTGGTATATTGTTGACTGTGAGCCAGGTGCAACTTTGCTTTATGGTTTTAAAGAAAAGATTAGTAAAGAAGAGTTTAAAAAGAGGATTGAAAATAATACATTATTAGATGTATGCAACAGTGTACCGGTGAAAAAAGGCGATGTTTTCTTTATTGATGCGGGAACGCTCCATGCAATTGGCAAAGGTATCGTAATCGCTGAAATTCAGCAGAATTCTAATACGACATATCGTATTTATGACTATGGTCGGATTGGTTCTGATGGTAAGCCACGTCAATTACATATAGAAAAGGCATTGGATGTAACTCATTTAAATCAGCCAACAAAACCATGTACGGCGGAAGCCACGATGAGCTTTTTTGCTGATTTTTCAATGAAGTTACTTGCTCAATGTGAATATTTTAAAGTTTATTTATTTGATGTAAAAGAACAATGCAATCTTTATGCTGATGATTCTTCTTTTCAATCCATTCTTGTGCTAGATGGTGGAGTAGAATTGGTAAATAGGGATAAAACTATGAAAATAGGTAAAGGTGACAGTATTTTTATTCCGGCTAGTATGGGGGAATATAAAATTAACGGAAAAGGTAAATTTATTTTAAGTATGGTATAAAGTAATAAAATCAGAGTTGAAAAAACTATTCAGTTTTTCATCAGGTATATTTTAAAATAGGATGAATGCCATGGATAGATAAATGAGGATGAATTGTTAAGTTAATTCTTTACAGCTAAGAAGCATTTAGATTTTATGCAGATGTAGGCAAAGGAGGATTTCTGATGAGCAGCGAACGTTTTATGGCAATGGCGGCAGATGAATCACAAAAAAATCTTTTGACGAATGAGGGCGGCCCTTTTGGTGCTGTTATTGTTAAGAAAGATAAAGTCGTTGGATGTGGACACAATCAAGTGCTTCTAAAACATGATCCTACGTGTCATGCAGAAATGCAGGCAATAAGAAATGCGTGTGAAAATTTAAAGACGCATGATCTTAGCGACTGCACCATCTATACTTCTTGCTACCCTTGTCCAATGTGTCTGAGTGCAATTATATGGGCAAATATAAAGACCGCTTATTATGGGAATACCGCAAGTGATGCTGCTAATATTGGATTTAGAGATGATTTTATATATAATTTCATTGAAGATAAATGCAAGGATTCTACAACTTTGGAGTTGAAACAGTTAGCCCGAAGTGAAACAATTAAAGCTTTTGAATTATTTCAAAAAAAATCAGATAAAACAATATACTAACTTGTTTTATCTGATCTGAAATAACTTTATAAAATTTTGCTAAATATGAAAATGTATCATAGGCTTCCTATAAATTTGAAGGTATTACATTCGAATTTAAGGAGGCCTTCTTTTTGTAATTTAGATAATTCACTTGACATAGCGCTGCGATCTACCGATAAATAATCGGCTAATTCCTGACGATTAAAAGGAATCGTAAATGTGTGATGCTTCGATATTTTTGCTTGGGCAGATAAATAAGAAATTAATTTTTCGCGTGTGGTACGTTGTGTGATGTGTTCAATTTTTTGTGTAAGTAAAATATTTTTATTTGCAATAATTTTTAGCATATTTTGAATGAGATATGAGTGAAAAAGGCAGGAAGATGAACAAGTGTTTATAATTCGCTTATAATCTATAAGCATGATTTCTGTTCTTTCATTCGTTACAATACTAACAGGTATTTTCTCTACTTGCGCGCAGGAAAATGTTTCAGCAAAAATATCACTTATGCCAATTTGGGAGATAATTCTTCGGTTTCCCCAGAAGTCTTCTTTAATGATATGAACGGAGCCTCTTAAAACGATACCTACGGTTGAAACGTTATCGCCGTCATTAAAAATAAAGGTGTTTTTGGGATATGTTTTTTCTTGAACAGATAAGCAATTTAACATTATTTCTAGGTCTTTCTCCGCTATGTTATAAAATAACGGAGATTTTTTTAATACATTAAATTTAATATTTTCCATAAAAATCTCCAAACTGTTGTAAAAACAACAGATTTATTTTTTTTAGCATAGTAAAATAACAGCATAAAGTCAAGTTAAGTCGATGATAGATTACGGATAATTCGTAAATAATATTTGGGAATTTCATGATGAAGGGAGAGAAAACTAGTTATGGTAATGAGAAAGATTATAAAAATTGATGAAGAAAAGTGTAATGGGTGTGGTATTTGCGCTGATGCATGCCATGAAGGTGCAATAGAAATAAAAAATGGTAAAGCAAATTTAATTCGTGATGAATATTGTGATGGTTTAGGTGATTGTTTACCTGCTTGTCCAACGAATGCGATTACTTTTGAGGTTCGGGAGGCAGATGAATATAATGAATCTATTGTAAAGGAGCGAATGGCAAAAAGAAAAATGAAGTCTACTTGTGCAAGTGGTAGTTGTCCCGGAAGTCAAGCGCAAAAGATTATGGTTAAGCATGAAAGAGAAGATGAGAATATGAATATTGGTAGTGAACTTATGCAATGGCCGCTTCAAATAAAACTTGTTCCAGTACATGCACCTTATTTTGATGGAGCACGATTACTTGTTGCCGCAGATTGCAGTGCATTTGCATATGGGGATTTTCATCGTAAGTTTATGCGAAATCATATTACTCTGATTGGTTGTCCAAAATTAGACAGTGTAGATTATAGCGAGAAATTAACTGAGATTATTCGAGAAAATGAAATAAAAAGTGTAACGGTTGTACGCATGGAAGTTCCGTGTTGTGGAGGTATTGAGAATGCTGTTAAACGGGCTTTGCAAGAAAGTGGAAAATTTATCCCGTGGCAAATCGTTACGATTTCTACAAAAGGTGAAATTTTAAATTAGGAGGAGTTAAATTTATGGAAAATATGTTTTGTTTTCAATGTGAGCAGACTGCGGGAAGTGTTGCCTGTAGAGGAAAGGCTGGGGTATGCGGTAAAAAAGAAAATACTGCGAATTTACAAGATGCATTGACCAGTGCGCTAATTAGCTTGGCCTGTGTTGCGAAAGAAAACGCAATCAATGTGACAGAACAGACACAGCGGATTATTTTAGAGGGATTATTTACTACAGTAACAAACGTTAGTTTTGATGATGCGGCGATAAGTAGACAAATTGAGATTACAAAAAATGAAACAGAAAAGCTAAACCGTAATAAGAATGATTATAAAGCATATGAAATGGAGAATATTTGGCGGGCAAATGAGGATATTCGTTCACTTAAGTCTTTGATTTTATTTGGATTAAGAGGTATGGCGGCATATGCTTATCATGCATTTTTGCTTGGATACAAAAATAAAGAAGTAAGTGATTTCTTTTATCAAGGGTTATATGCAATTAGTCAAGATTGGTCAATGGAAAAATTATTACCGGTTGTTATGGAAACGGGTAAAGCAAATTTGAAATGTATGGAGTTACTAGATAAGGCGAACACTGAAACTTATGGAAACCCAGTACCTACGACAGTTCCGTTGACTGTAGAAAAAGGTCCGTTTATTGTCGTAACGGGACATGATCTATATGATTTATATTTATTATTAGAGCAAACAAAGGATAAGGGGATTAATATTTATACGCATGGGGAAATGCTGCCTGCACATGCGTATCCAAAATTAAAAGCGTATCCTCATTTAAAAGGAAACTTTGGTACTGCGTGGCAAAATCAACAAAAAGAGTTTGACCATATTCCGGCGCCAGTTTTATTTACAACAAATTGCTTGATGCCAGTAAAAGATAGTTATCGTGATCGTGTATTTACAACGGAAGTAGTTGCATATCCAGAGATGGTGCATATCGATGATGAGCGCGATTATACTCCGGTCATTGAAAAAGCTTTGGAATTAGGAGGATATAAAGAAGATACCGTGTTTATTGGGATTAACGGAGGAAAAACGGTTACGACTGGCTTTGGGCATAACACGGTTTTATCTGCTGCGGATAAGGTGATTGATACAGTGAAAAAAGGTGATATTCGTCACTTCTTATTGGTTGGTGGATGCGATGGTGCGAAACCAGGACGCAATTACTATACTGACTTTGTAAAAAAATCGCCGCAAGATACAATTATTTTGACATTAGCATGTGGAAAGTTTAGATTTAATGACCTTGATTTAGGAACAGTTGCTGGCTTACCTCGCATTATGGATATGGGACAATGTAATGATGCATATAGCGCAATTCGCGTTGCTATTGCTTTAGCTGAGGCATTTAAGTGTGAGGTTAATGAATTACCATTAACTTTAGTGCTATCATGGTATGAACAAAAAGCAGTTTGTATTTTATTAACTTTATTATCATTAGGGATAAAGAATATTTATTTAGGGCCAACATTACCTGCCTTTGTATCGCCAAATGTATTGAATTATTTAGTGGAGAATTTTAATATTTCATCAATTAGCACGCCGGAGGAAGATTTGAAAAAAATCTTAGGATAGGTAAATAAAAAGACTCTCTTTGCAGTAGACGAAAGTATGGAAATCTGTTACTGTAAAGAGAGTATTTTTTATTTAAGGGGTTGTTTACAGACATGTATGCAGAAGTAAAATATATTTGTGCAATGATGATCTTTGGGACAGTCGGGATTTTTGTTAAAAACATATCCCTTTCGGCTGGGGAAATTGCTTTGTTTCGTGCTTTAATTGGTACGGGAGCGATATTGATATATCAATTTTTGTGGGGACGAAATATTTCTTTTCGTCAGATTAAATCAGATTTGCCATGGTTATTAGCATCGGGAATCGCTATGGGAGTGAATTGGATTTTTTTATTTGAGGCCTATCATTATACAAGTATTTCTTTAGCTACCTTGTGCTATTATTTTGCACCTGTTATTGTAATGATGATTTGTCCCATATTATTTAAAGAAAAGTTGGGTTTAAAACAAAGTATTTGCTTTATTATGGCGACTGTTGGGTTGGTATTAATTATTGGTGTTAGCCTGGGGGAAGCAAAGAATCACTTTTTAGGGATTCTTTTTGGATTAGGGGCGGCAATTTTCTATGCAACAGTAGTTTTATTAAATAAATATATAAAGAAAGTAATGGGGGTAGAGCGAACTCTATTGCAATTTGTTGCAGCAATTTTTGTATTATTGCCATATGTATGCTTTAGTAATGGTATTCATGTTAGGACTTTGGATGGTTGGGGAATTTTTAATTTGATTTTTTTAGGCGTAATTCATACAGGTTTTACCTATTGTTTGTATTTATCTTCAATAAAAATGTTGACAGGACAAAAAATTGCATTAATGAGTTATATAGATCCAATTTTTGCAATAATAATTTCCTCATTTCTTTTAAATGAAACGATGAGTTTTTTACAAATTATTGGTGGGGGATTAATTTTAGGGTTTACACTTTTAAGTGAGATTGATGTAAGCTCTTTGATAAGGCTTGATAAATATATTAGAGGTTCAAAAAAACTATAATTCTTTTGGAAAAGACAAAATAAAAATATAGATGATTTTTAATCTGATTATTTGTATCCTTGTAAAGATTATCACATATTGCTATACTAAAATGGTATGAAAATGATTTGGAGGTTGCTGCATGGATTTTAGAAGATATTTAAAAGATTATCCTGATAAAAATGGTAGATTTGGTGTATATGGTGGAGCATACTTACCTGATGAATTGACACCTGCTTTTGAAGAAATTGCAGATGCTTATCAGACAATTTGCCACTCATCTCAATTTATCAATGAATTAAGAAGAATTCGACGAGAATTCCAAGGTAGACCGACCCCTGTGTATCATTGTGAGAGATTATCTAAAAAAATTGGTAACTGTCAAATTTATTTAAAAAGAGAAGATTTAAATCATACTGGCGCCCACAAATTGAATCACTGTATGGGCGAAGGCTTGCTTGCTAAATTTATGGGGAAAAAACGGTTGATTGCTGAAACTGGAGCGGGTCAGCATGGGGTAGCGCTTGCAACGGCTGCTGCATTCTTTGGATTAGAATGTGAAATACATATGGGAGAAGTCGACATTGCAAAACAAGCACCAAATGTAACTCGAATGAAAATTCTTGGTGCGAATGTTGTCCCTGTATCGCATGGGTTGAAAACATTAAAAGAAGCAGTGGATTCTGCATTTGAATCTTATGCAAAAAATTATAAAGACTCTATTTATTGTATTGGCTCGGCTTTAGGACCTCATCCATTTCCATTGATGGTACGTGATTTTCAAGCAGTTATTGGCTATGAAGCAAAAGATCAGTTTAAAGAAATGACAGGATTACTTCCTGATGTAGTATGTGCTTGTGTTGGCGGGGGAAGCAATGCAGCGGGAATGTTTATTCCATTTTTAGAAGAACCTATAGATATTGTTGGGGTTGAACCTTTAGGAAAAAGTAGCAACTTAGGTGACCATGCTGCATCAATGTCGTATGGTGAACGCGGAATTATGCATGGATTTGAAAGCATTATGCTAAAAGATCATCAAGGAGAACCAGCCCCTGTATACTCAATTGCAAGTGGATTAGATTATCCATCCGTTGGACCAGAACATGCATTTTTACATGATTTGGGGAGAGTTAAATATGGTACAAGTTCAGATGAAGAAGCGATTGATGCTTTCTTTAAATTATCTCGGTATGAAGGTATCATTCCTGCTTTAGAAAGTTCGCACGCTGTTGCTTTTGCTATGAAAAAAGCAAAAGCAATAAAGCAGGGCTCCATTTTAGTTTGTTTAAGTGGTCGTGGCGATAAAGATATTGATTATGTAGTTGAGAAATATGGTTATGGAGAGCAATATAACGACTTTAAATAATAAAGCTCATATGCAAAATTTTTATAATAAATTATATACAGGAAATGAATTAGGAATATTGAATTAAATCAATGTTAAATAAATTAAAGAAAGAAGTGTGTTTTTTTTTGAAGATTTCGATTTTGTATTATAGCAAGGGTGGTAAAACAAAAATTATGGCAGAAGAGGTTGCATTAGGAATGAAACAAATCCAAAATATAGAGGTGCGACTTTTTGATTTAAGCTGTAATGAGATAGATGAGAAATTTTTATCAGAAAGCAAAGCTGTTGTTTTTGGAACGCCTACATATTATGCGAGCTCTTGCTGGCAGATAAAAAAATGGTTTGATGAATCTCACAAATATAATTTGGCAGGAAAATTAGGAGCTGCTTTTGCGACAGCTGATTATGCACAAGGCGGTGCAGATTGTGCTATTTCTTTTATTTTGCATCATTTGATGGTAAAAGGAATGCTCGTATATTCTGGTGGAAGTGCATATGGACAGCCATTCATTCATCTTGGCGCAGTCGCATTAAAAGAAAATTTTGAAGAAAGCAAACAGATGTTTCAGGTTTTTGGAGAAAGAATCGCGAAAAAAGCTGCTGAACTATTTAGTTAGAAGTTAATAGATACAAAAAAGGAGCATTGCATATTGTACCGACCCCAAAAAGTTAGACCAAAAATCTAACGATTTG
>UMED01001906.1_pt1 | contig 38415 bp, 52 predicted proteins | sample 1964661 | NCBI WGS metagenome assembly UMED01 (sample SAMEA4836011, study PRJEB28245) | human gut metagenome | biome: gut microbiome; material: fecal sample | place: Denmark | collected 2008
GAACTTGATCCGACTGACAATGAATTGATTAGAGAAATTGATGTTAGTTATACACAAGAGAAACCAGATTGGTGTCCAATTCGGAAGTTTCCTGAAAATGATACTAAAATTATCATTCTGACGAATATCTGAATAGATATGCAGATGGTTGGAATGATTGTATAAGTTGTTTAGAAAATAAAAATAACAGATGGAATGTTCATTTTATTGGAAAGGGGAAAGAGAAATATGAAATTTAAAGGCGATATTATTGTTACAGACCCATGTTATATTTGCAAAGATGATGATTGGAGCAAAAGCAATTATGGAGATGATATGAATAAATTAGGTATTACAAATTATATTTGTAGAGATACCATTTATGGAGATTGGAGCTGCACAACATTTAATACAGATACAAACGAAGCCATTGGAGAATTTTGTGCAGACGCAGGAATGGTTGGAGTTTTTCTTCTGGACGAAGTATTAAAGTATAATCCTGATTTCAATTATCATATTGAAAGACCTTGGACAACTACATTGATTAAAAATTTCGATGGAGATGTAAACTTTGAAATTAATGAATACGATGAAGTTGAGGTAATTGGTAGAGGTAATATCAACTTTATAGGAATACAGACATCATTATAGGTTGTTAAAGTAGTTTATAGAGAATATGATAATGGGACATTAGTTCTTAATGTCCCTCTAAAATCTTAACCCCAGATCTGGGAAAATTTCATGGAATTATATAAAGAAATATTGTTTTCATTGGTAGTTGCAAATACTAATGAAAATTAGATAAAAGCATAAAATTAAGAAGGGAAATACAGTGATTCTAGGTAACAAGCGTGTACACGCCCTGTAAAATAGGGTATTTTGAATAAAGAAAATAGAAATAATGGTCTATTAAGACACGGACTAAAAGTTTTAAGCCTTTGTGGTGGAATAGAAACGGGTATCCTCGCATTGCAGAATCTTGCTATTCCAATATCAGAATATCATACATATGAAATTTTACCAGAAGCAATAGCAGTTTCATCATATCACTTTCCTTGGATTATACATCATGGCGATCTATATGAAGCAAATTGGAATAATTATAAAGGATTTGATTTAGTGATTGGTGGGATGTGCTGCCAGAGCCTTTCACGGTTGCGAATAGAGAATAAAGAAGTGAATAATGGATTACTTGGTAAATCTGGAATTGTATATGAGTTGCAGAAAGCACTAGAAATTATTAAACCAAAGTGGTTTATGGCAGAAAACGTCATTCCATCCAATGATGATGATTTAAAAGAAATTAATAGAATTATGGGCGTAGATGGAGTTTTGATTAATAGCAATAGATTCACAGCCCAAGACAGAGAACGATATTACTGGACGAATATTCCGCTTTTATCTATTCCTGAGAGTAATTCATTAATATTAAAAGATGTGATGGAATTCAATATAGATGAGAAATATTTTTATAACAAAGATTTTGAAATTTTAGATATGAATAAAAAGGTTTGTGCTAAGTTAAAAGTAAATACAACAGAAATGTGCAGACGAATATATAATCCGAATTTTAAGATGGCGACATTAACATGTGTATCAGGTGGATATCAGGAAAAGAAAGTTCTTGATAATGGTAGAGCACGAAAATTAACTGAAATTGAATATGAGAGATTGCAAGGAGTACCTGATAATTTCACAAATGTAGAAGTGAATGGTAGAAGGATTTCTTATACAAAACGTTGCAGTTTAATGGGAAATGCATGGAACGAACCTACCATTGAACATATTTTTAAAGGATTACAAATTCAATGAAAAATTAGTTTCATTTGAAAGAGCAGGAGATAAAAATATAAGAATACAAGATATTAAAGTTGGAAATTGGTACAGATTGAAGAATACATCAGGAGAATATTGCGATTATTATGGATGGATAAATGTAATTGATATTTATAAGCGTGGCGATTACAGAAGTCCAGATAAGAAAAAATCATTAGTAAAATGTAGACATGTTGTTAATATGAATGACACATGCGGATTTATTAGATATTTTAGTCCTTCAGACATTATAAATACTGATGAATGTAAAAGGATGAATAGAGAATATTTAAATACAAATTAAATCAGAAAGGATAAAAGTTAGGGTAGCTACTAAGGACATGTCACCTTTCTGGTGAAGAAAAATTTTTATAGAAGATTATGAACTATGGCAAGGCGATTGTCTGGAATTAATGAAAGGTAGGTGTTTTAAAAAATAACTTCCAATGAAAATACAATTATTAACTTATATATTAATGAAAAATATTCATTGAGAATGATTGCTGATAAATTTAATACAGATCATCATAAAATCAAACGAATATTAGAAAAATATAATATTGAAATTACTAATAAAGGTAGAAAAAGAAAGTCTTCAAAAGGATATAAAAGAAAACCATTCACAGAAGAACACAAAAGAAATATTAGTCTTGCTCAAAAAGGGAGAATACCTTGGAGTAAAGGTAAAACCATGCCAAAAGAAACATTATACAAAAATATGGCTGCACATTTACACAGAAATGTTTCTATAGAATGGTTGAAATCGTTTGAAGATATTGAAAAATTAAAATGTATTAATTCTCTAATGTTTAAAGATAGAGTAAGAGATAATTTTACAGACGAAGAATATGTGAAATTCGTAGAATATTTTTATTACGAGGATGGTTTTAACATTACATATAACAATTGGCTTAATGAAAATAAAGTATCATTTGCAAAACCATCATTAGATCATAAAGTTCCTTTGTCTAAGGGTGGTACATGGGAATTAAGTAATTTACAAATTATTCCTTGGTGTGTTAATAGAGCAAAATTTAATTATATGCCAGATGAATGGGAGTATATCAGAAAAAAATATTTGTCGAAAGAAGGTGGTTTTAATTATTAAGGAAGATTATTTATTGGTCTGTGGAGATTGTTTAGAAGAAATGAAAAGAATAAAAGATAAATCTGTTGATTGTATTATTACAGATCTTCCTTATGGTTAAGGTCAAACCAGCCGTAATAAATGGGATGTAATTATACCATTTGAACCACTTTGGGAACAGTATAAACGAATTGTAAAAGATAATGCCGCAATTATTTTATTTGCAAATGGAATGTTTACTGCAGAACTGATGATAAGCAATAAAGAAATGTGGAAATACAATTTAATCTGGGAGAAAACTCAACCAACAGGATTTTTAAATGCTAAAAAAATGCCATTAAGAAACCATGAGGACATCTGCATATTCTATAAAAAACTTCCTACATATAATCCACAGAAAACAACAGGACATACGAGAAAAGTAAGTAAGGCTGAACATAAAGTTGGATGTAAAAGTACAACTGATTATGGAGAACATGGATTAACTACCTATGATAGTACAGAACGGTATCCTAAATCTGTTTGGAAATTTGCGAAGGATGTTCAAAAATCTGCTCTTCATCCTACACAAAAGCCATTAGCCTTATTGGAAGAGTTGATAAAGACATATACCAATGAAGGAGATTTAATATTCGATAGTTGCATGGGATCTGGCACAACTGGAGTAGCTGCGGTGAATTTAGGAAGAAAATTTATTGGAATTGAAAGAGATGAAAAATATTTTGGGATTGCAAAAGAGAGGATAGAGAATAATGACAGAGCAAGAAGCAATTAACAGGCTTAAATATAGAATAGAAACGGCAACTCAAATCGCTGGGGTAGGAAGCGGAGATTCTTTTGAAGATATGGAAATGGCAATAGCAGCACTTGATAAACAGATACCAAAGAAATATGAACGTGGTCTTAGCAGTGATGTGAGATGTCCTATATGCGGAACTTTCACATCAGATGTTTTTGAACATAGATATTGTGCCTATTGTGGTCAAAGGCTGGAATAATACACAATATATAGTATCAAATAAAACAAAAATCACAATATATAGTAAAAATTTGCTAATAAAATCCGCATTTTATTAATGGAGGTATTAAATGTATTACGATGATTATTATGAGCCAAGTGAAGAAGAAATCTTCTTTGATGAGTTAAAAGAGAAATTTAAGGAAACCCTCAAAGCCGATGTTCGTGACAAGATGAAATGTTTAGAAATTGAGAATAAAGATCTAAGGCGACAACTTGATAGCTATAAAAGCAAAGAAAGAGAATTAAGAAGTAAAAAAGATTCTCTTAAACACAGAGAAGAAAATTATAAGCGTGAAGTAGAAAAAGAATTCTATAGAAAAACTATGGAAGAAGTTTTTGAGAACCTATTGGAAGATTCAGATGTTTGGTACGCAGAACATGTACCACACATGAAACCAAAATGTAATTTATGTGATGAAAACAGAGAATTAGTTGCTACATATCCAGATGGTACAATAACCAAAAAGCCATGTGAATGTTCAAAGAATATTTATTCGTATGAACCTGTAATTTCGCAGAACCGAATGATTAAATTCCACAAGGCATATAATCCAAGATATGCTGATGATAAAAATGTATACTTTGTAAAGAATTACAGGCCTAATAAGAATTTTGTAGAGGCTTATGATTATTATAGCGAATTTAAAATTGAAAAAATATTTGATGATTTTACAGATGAAACAAAGGAATATCATAAGCAGAAAAGATATGGCGAAAGAATTGCTTTTAGAAGTCAAGCTGCTTGCCAAAAATATTGTGACTGGTTAAATGAAAAGAAGGAGAATTAACGTATATGAACATTATTTGTAAGCCAAGAAATTGTGGAAAAACGTATGATTTGATTATGGAGTCAGCTAGAACAGGTCATCCAATTGTAACTGCAACTTCAGCTGAAGCTAGGTTTGTCAATGAAGAGGCAAAGCGCATGAGAGTGCATATTAAACAGGCAATTAGTGTTAGAGAATATGAAATTTTTAAAAATAATGGTTCATTATTTAATAGTCTAAGTTGGACAGGTAAAGTGCTAATTGATAATGTTGATTTAGTATTGGGAAATTTATTTGAGGCAGAAGTGGTAACAGCAACATGTACACTAGACAATATGAAGGAGAATAATAACATGGATCGTGCTTTGAATTATATTAAAGAATGTCGTATTGAAAATGGAAACGATGTTATTGATGTAAATATCATCGTTCCAGACAAAGTAGTAGAAGTAACATTTTTAGATGGAACGAAGGAAAAGTCCGTATGTAGAGAACCTGATGTGTTTAGTCTTGAACAGGCAATTGGAATTTGTATTTCCAAAAAGGTTATGGGTGGATCATCCGCTTATAACAATGCTGTTAAGCATGGAATTAAAGTTTATGAAAATAAAATTCGTGAAGAGCAGATTGACGAGGAAGAACAGAAACGCATCGAAAGAAAACGTGCTAAAAGGAAAGCTTATAAGGAGCGTAGATCTGCTAAGAGAGCGCAGGAAGAAAGAGAAAAACAAATTGAGATTCAGAAGGAAGCTTATATTAGGGCTATGCTTGAAGTTGAAAGTATGAAGAATAATGGTATGTAATTACACACCCTTATATAAAATGAGGGCGCATAATGATATTAGTCAATGGATATTGGGAGCAGATATACGATTTACAAGATATCTCGAAGATAATTAGAGAAAACTATAACAGAGATTTAGCTGACGAATTAGACAGATTGATCCCACAATATACCGATGATGATTATTTGGAGTTAAACGACAAATATGAAAAAAGTGAAGATAGGGTATATGATTTGGAAGCTGAAAATTACGATTTGGCAAATCGGGTAAATTTGCTGGAATGTAAAGTCGATGAATTGGAAGATAGAATAAATGATGAACACAGAGATTTTAGATGAATTAATTGTAGAACAGCAGCAGTGTAATGAATTATTTAATATTGCTTCAAAACTCAATCAAAATGAAAATACACGAACTGAATTTTCTCAAAAAGTTACTTCTTACATGTGTGATCTAATACAGACATTAAGCTTTCTAATTGGAGAGATTCAAGGTGAAATGGAGAATGAACAAATATTAGAAATTACTGAAAAATTGGGAGTAGGTTACGATAGTGAAAATTCTAATGTAATAAAGAATTGTAGAACCTGTGCACATAATGTTGAATATCCACCACCACACACATGTGATATTTGTGACAGCTTAGATGAAGAATTATATTGGATGTGGGAGCCTAAGTTATGAAGTTTGAAAAAGTTGGGAATTATTTATGGGTTACATCAAATATTTACTTCGATTATGAAGAATGTTTTTGTGGTAGACCATACATCAGTTTATCAGCATCTAAAGAATTCGTTTCTGCATGGGGAAGAGATAATACGATATTCATAGGAATAGAAGATAATGATGATTTTGATACTGGATTATTATATAAGTGTAATTCAGATAACTTCATTGATGTATTACATGAGTTAATTAATTGGATGAGAGATCACGAACAGGGGATTAGTAACTATAACGATATCTGGAATATACTTGAGTTCTTTCCGGATTGCGGATGCGAAAGGGTGTTTTGGTGATATTATGAAATGTAAGAATCATGTAGGTTATCTGAAAGAAAAATATAATTACGCTTTAAAATGTAAGAATTGTCTAGCTTGTGAAAAAGGTTTCTTTAAATCACTACCTGATAAATATGTATGTATTGGAGTGCCAGAGCCATTTATTATAGATGATGTTGATTCGTATTGTAATAAATACTTGAATGATAACTCTTTTGATTGTTGGTCTTGGAATGAGATTAATAATGATACATGGTCACATGGTACATTCAGTACAAGAGAAGATGCAATAAAAGATGCTCTTGGATGTATGGAATTTTATAAGGAGTTTAATCCAGTAATTCATCTGGGTAAATGTATATACGTTCCACTCAGGACTGATGTGGATGCTGAGAGAGTTTTACAATATTTAGATGAAGCTTATTGTAGTGATACTGGTTGTGAAGATTACATATACGAGGATGTAACGGATGACCAGATAGAATGGTTGGAGAATAAATTTTCAGATGTTATGATTGAGTTCCATGAAAGGATTGGATTAAAACCAACATGGTTTGAGGTAATAGAACAGGAAGAAATCAATTTGAACGATGTTAAAAATATGGGGTGATAAAAATTACAGATGAACAGAGAAAATTAGTAGAAGAAAATCATAATTTGATTTATTCGTTTTTATACTCTAATCAGTTTTCGTTAGAAGAACATTATGACGTAGCTGCTATTGGGCTGTGTAATGCTGCGATTAATTTTAATCCAAATAAAGGATACAGTTTTACAACATATGCTTACAAAGTAATGATGTCAAAAATATTGATGGAAAAAAGAAAAAGTAAAAACGCAAAGAGTATTCCAGAATATCAAATATATTATTATCAGGCAGAAATGAAGAATGATGAAGAGGATACCAATTCACATTTAAATTATCTTCCAGCTAAAGAAAATGTGGAGAATGATGTAATAACTCAAATCACTTTTGAAAAGTGTTTAGAATCCTTTAAGGACAAGGAAAAGCAAATGATATTATTACTTAGTAATGGATATACACAAAGAGAAGTTGGTAGAAAGCTTGGGTGTTCTCAACCTCAAGTTTGTAGAGTGAAAAATAAGTTATTTAAGATGTTGAAGATGTGAAATATGAAGTTAAATAGGAGTATAAATAAAATGACACTTGAAAAAATCAAAAATACCTTAAAGTCAGAAGATTATAATTTTCTACAAGAGAATGAAAATCTTGGTAAAAATATTATCATTTTAACGCTTGGTGGAAGAGGTGTAACATAATAAAGATACAAAAGATAAGAGAATATTTATCGAAATATCCCCAATATTACTCTGGAAAAAATAATGTTGAAATTAATAAAATTTTTTCAGGTAAGAAATATTGGTTTATTGCAGACTGTGGTCATGAATTTCTGTCTTTGCCAACAAATGTATTTGTAGATAATAAATTGCATTGCCCTGTATGTTCTGGAAGACAGGTTCAAAAAGGTATTAACGATTTATGGACAACACATCCTGATTTAGCGGCACGATTATTAGATAAAGAGGATGGCTTTAGGTATTCGTTTGGGTCTAATAAAAAATTAAAATGGCTATGTCCAGAATGTGGAGATATATCAGTTAGAAATTTAAATAAAATGGTAACTAATTTATCATTATGCCAGAAGTGTAGTAAAATTCGTAGTTATGGAGAAAAATTTGTAATTGAATTTTTAAATCAGTTAAGTGAATACTTTGAGTGCGAAAAAATATTTGATTGGTCTGATTCAAAAAGATATGATTTTTATTTGCCATTATACAATATGATTATTGAGGTAAATGGAAAACAACATTATGGTGTATCTGATTTTTCGTATTGTGGTGGAAGAAGTTATATAGAAGAACAATTGAATGATCAGTATAAAAAAGATTTGGCTATACAAAATGGTATACAATATTACATCGTAATCGATTGTTCTAATTCCAATAATAATTTTCTAGCAGATAATATTTTGAAATCATTACTTCCGACAATATTGGATTTTAAGAAATATGATATTGATTGGGATAAATGTCATGAATTTTCAACTACAAATAAAACAAAAATGATATGTGATTATTACGAAAAAAAAGAAAAGGACTTAGATGAAATCGCAGAACATTTTAATTGTTGTAGAAATACTATTAGGAATCATTTAATAAATGGAGCAAAAATTGGCTTGTGCTCTTATAATCCAATAGAAAGCAGAATAGAAACTAACTTAAGAAACGGGAAAAGGATAGTTGACACTATGTCAAAACCAGTCGCACAGTTTGATTTAGATGGAAATTTTATAAATAAATATTCTGGAATTCAACAAGCACAAAGAGAAACGGGATATTCGCATATATGGGATTGTATATGTGGTAGAAATAAAACTTCTGGTGGCTATCAGTGGAAATATGTAGATAATTGTAACGATGTGAAACCTGTATTTTATAATAAATGTGGAAAACCATTTAAATCAGTTAATCAATATGATATTGATATGAATTTAATTAAAATATGGAATAGTATATCAGAAGCTTCCAAGGAAATTGGTATAAAAGGAACTGGTATTATTAATGTGTGTAAGGGTAAGCAGAAAACTGCGGGTGGTTATATATGGAGGTATAATTAGCTATATGAAAAATAATCATATAAAAGATATATTAAAAGAAAAAGAATATAATTTTTTGAAAACTAATGAACATTTAGGTTCTAATATTATTCTTATCGGATTAGGTGGAAGTTATGCGTATGGAATGGAAAAATCAGATGGGACTTCAGATTTAGATATTCGTGGGATAGCATTAAATAAAAAAGAAGAAATTTTACTCAATAAAGATTTTGAACAAATAGATGATAATAATACAGATACCGTAATTTATTCTTTTAATAAAATAATTACGTTATTAACAAAACAAAATCCAAATGTTATAGAAATTCTTGGATTGAATTATGAACACTATTTATATTTATCTGATATTGGTAAGTTACTTCTCAATAATAATAAAATGTTCTTATCAAAAATTTGCATATATAGTTTTGGAAATTATGCTTCATCCCAGTTGAGACGCATGGAAAACAAGGCCGCAAGATTGGTTGGACAGGCACAAAATGAAGCACATATTTTGAAAAGTATTAATAATGCAAGATTTGAATTTAAAAACAGGTATTATCCTCATGAAGATAGCGATGTAAAACTTTATATAGATAAATCAACTCAAGAAGAATATGATAGTGAAATTTTCATGGATGTGAATTTGACTCATTATCCTTTGCGAGATTGGGCTGGCATGTGGAATGAGATGAAGTCTATAGTTAGTAGTTATAATAAAATTGGTATGCGAAATAAAAAAGCAATTAACCATAATAAGTTGGGAAAGCATATGGCTCATTTACTTAGACTTTATATGATGTGCATAGACATTCTTGAAAAAGAGAAGATTATTACCTACAGATCCGATGAACACGAATTGCTTATGAGTATTAGAAATGGAGAATATTTAGATGATAATAAGCAGCCTATTCCGGCGTTTTATGATTTATTAAATGAATATGAAAAGCGATTTGAGTATGCCAAAGCTAATACATCACTTCCTGATTTACCAGATTATAAGCGCATTAATGAATTTAAAATGGACGTAAATGAACGTATAGTGAGAGGGGAAATCTTATGACAATATCCAAAAAGATGAGAGAACGATTTTGCAAAGATTGCAATATTCCAATTAAATTATTCATAGAACCTTACTTTACAGATCGATTAAATTTGTTTGATAAGTATTATGGTTCTGTAGATAAGTGGAATTTATTTTTAAAGGAATTAGAGAAGTATAACAATCAGCAAGACTATTTTGAAGAATATAATAAAGTAAAAGATTCTGCTATTCTTAATATCAAAAATTCTGAAGCATATCAAAAATTCAATTCCGATGACATGAACAAATACCGTGTAAAACATGAAAATCTTCCTGGGAAAGATATTTATAAATCAACAAATGAAGGTAAATTATTTATTAGCATCGATATGAAAAAGGCAAACTTTTCTTCTTTGAAATATTATGAATATAGCATTGGAGAAAGTATATTCGGAGGGGCTTCCACATGGGAAGATTTTATTAAATCATTTACAGATAATAAACACATTATTGATAGTAAGTATATCCGTCAGGTCATTTTAGGAAACTGCAATCCAAGAAGACATATTACTTACGAAAAATATCTAATGGATCAGGTGTTAAGCTGTTTATATGATTTTGTTGATGAAAAAAGAATAGTATCATTTTCCAATGATGAAATTGTATATGATATGACATCAGCAAGTGGTTTAGATACATTAACTCTTGTAAAAGGATTAATAGATGAAAGGTTAAGAGAAAAATTTAATATTCCATTTAGTGTAGAACTGTTTACATTACATAAAATTTATGGAACAGAAGGGTATTATAAAAAGATTTTTAAAGAGAATGGAGAAACTAATATTGAGTTCAAATGCCTGGATAACTACATGCTGCCATTTGTAATTAGAAAATTTTTAGGAGAAGAGATTACAGATAGCGATAGGGTATTTTATCATGAGGGATTATTGGCACAGTTTATTAGTATACCAGAGATTAGAATAAATTAAACAGTTTTATGGAACTTAAGTAAAACAAAAGTTTCATTTGGAGAATATATAAATGTAACAAGTGAGGCAAAGTAATGACAGTAAAAGAACAAATTGATTATATGATTTTGTCTTTACAAATCGCAAAAGATGAAATTGATTATGCAGAAAAATATATTAAGGAAGAAAAGAAGGATGAAGATTTCTACTCATATGGACATATGGGATATAGCAACAGAAGTCCGAATGGTACATTGATTAGAGAGTCGTTTAAAATGGTAAGTAGAGTTGCTAACTTGGCAGCTAAAAATGACAATACTAAATTATTTAATGGGGAAGAAGGTATATGAGATTAAAGAATTGGTCTGTAACAGGAGGATTTAGTCAAAATTTTACAGCTCCTGAGCTTAGAAAATATTATTTGCAGGGAAATGTCTATGGACACCCTGACTTTAAGGATGGTGATCCCGTAATTACATCAAGAATTATAAAAATAAATGACAAAGGTAGTCATAAGGAAGCTATTACGAAAAGTGGATCTGTTTATGAGTTATACAAGGAAGATGTAGATAAGTATGCAGAAGAACAGTTATTAATGTATTAGTGACTACTGCAAGTGGAGAAGTAACTAAGGTACAGAGAATGTACAAAGGTAGTAAAATCTGATGGAGGTGGAGTCGGATTTACGGTGAGGCAAAAGCTTGGATGCTATTACCTGAATCATATAAGGAGAATTAAATAATGTACATATATCAATCTCATATGGGAGGCTTATATACCTCTGATGATGAATTAGACTATGAACAGACCTATTGTGAAACTTGTGGAGATAGTGATTGGCTTATCGGATATGCTGAAACCAGAGAAGAAGCATGGGATTTACTAAAAGATGATACGAATATAGATGGGTCTGGTGGTTGGGACTATGAATATATTCAGGACTTTTTGAGAAATTGGGAGAATTAAACAATGAGTAACAATCAGTGCGAACATAAATGGATTCATCTGGATACTAAATATATTTATTTTGATCGTTATCCTGGCTCATGTAGGTTCAAGAGAGTTGATAGGTTCTTTTGTGAAAAGTGTTGCGAAACAAAAGAAATTGTAAAGAGCTGTATGGATTATGAGGACAGACATCCAGAGTGGTTTGATTTTAATAATTATATAACGATTAGAGAATAATAAATAAAGGAACGTTAATGAAAAAACATAAGATTGGAAAGGAGTAATACTAGATCCTAGTAGACTGGGTTTTATATGAGAGTGACGTACATATAAGTAAAGTGCTAGAAAACAGCGTTGACGTAAGTTGGCATGGGAGGCTACTAGCATTTCCACGAACCGATTTGGTAAATGGTAGTATGAAACATATTGCAAGTTGCAGTTTTGGTAAGGATAGCCTTGCTATGGTTTTAAAATTATTAGAAGATAATTGTCCATTAGACGAAGTTATTTTCTTTGACACTGGAATGGAATTTGATTCTATTTATAAAAACAGAAATAAAATAAAAGAAATTCTATTTAATAAGCATATCAAATATACAGATCTACATTCTAAAAATCCATTTTTATATGATATGTTGGTTCGTCCTGTGAAGTATAGAAACCAAGATAACAAAGAGCATTCATACCATTATGGGTATGAGTGGTGTGGTGGATGTGCCAGATGGGGAACCAGTGGAAAATTAACGTCTATAAAAAATCATTATAAAGAATCCTATGGAAATGAAGAAATAATTGAATATGTTGGAATTGCAGTAGATGAACCAAGTAGAGTTCAAAATAACCCAAATAAGAAATATCCTTTAGTCGAATGGAGAATGACGGAAAAGGACTGTTTAAAGTATTGCTATTCAAAAGGGTGGAATTGGGATGAAAACGGCGTAGAGTTGTATTCCATATTAGATAGAGTTTCATGTTGGTGTTGTAGGAATAAAAATATTAAAGAATTAAAGAATATCTATATGTATTTACCTGAATATTGGCAAAAGCTTAGAGGTCTTCAGAGTAGAATAGATGAACCATTTAAGGGAGAAGGTAAATCAATATTTGATTTAGAAGAAAGGTTTAAAAAGGAGATCGCAAATGACAGAAATTAGGGAATTACTAACAGATGATCATATTAAACAGATCCAACGGGGCATTTCTAAAGCAATTAAAAATATTGATTTTGACAGAATTGTCAACGATTTCATCACGCAAGAGTTTGAATATGCTTCTGACGGATGTGAGGTTGTTAATGCGATTGATACAATGATTGTAGAGGTAATCAGAGAGCATTTAGTAAAGAGCGGATTGCTGAAAGAGGATGAAATGTATGAACTTTAAAGAAGCAACAAAATTGCGTAATGGAGATAAAGTAAAAGTTAAAAGCACGAAAGAAATAGTTACAGTGGTTAGTGCCTGTATTGCACGACCAATGAATAATATTTATAGGAATCAAGTTTTAGTAAGATGTGACGATGGGGTTGTGTATCATCATAGTAAAATAAGTCTATTATAATAATATAGTATAGTTGGGAATGGTAAATCAAATGAGAATTTACAAAGAAAAGCAATATTTAATCTTTAATTATGAAGATGGTCGTACGGTAAAATATGATTTTGCTACAAAGACGGCAATCGGGATTAAAGGTAAACCTGTTAAAGATTTAAGGCGCCAATTGAGATATTACACTTTAGATGAATTATATGAATGCTTTGATGATAAGAAATATGCCAATTTCTTAAAATTTATAAGAAGATCAGAATATAATTGCATAAGTAATATTGGATCAATTCTTGATAAAGTGCCGCTGTACTCAAAATTTGAACAAATATTTTCCGCAGGGATTGATGATATTATTAATGATGGAAAGTATTTTAAATATACCATTAATGAACTTCCAAAATCATTAATTAAATTATGCAAAGAACATGAAATAAAACTAAGTAATAATATGGTAGGTTACTTTATAGATAATCCTGCTGCATATCTAATTGCCTATGATTTAGATTTCTTGAGTTTGACTGATACTGATATTTTAACCGTTTGGAAGAAGGAAAAAAATATAGATCGACTTAATAATACATATCAATCCTGTTTCGGAAATCTAATCAATAATTTTGGATATAGAGCCAAGGATTTATGGCTGTATATAGATAGAATTAAAACATTTGAAGCAATAGAAGATATGAATTATTTACTAACTGAATTATGTGACTATGCAAATATGATGAAGCAACTTAGCCCAAAGTATGATAAATACCCAAGAAATTTGCTTACCACACATAGAATTGCTTGTAGAAATTATAATAGGATGAAGAAAGAATTTTCAGAAGAGATGTTTAAAAAGAGAATAAATAAACAGTATGAATGTTCTTTTGGAGATTATATATTCATTTATCCAAAGTCTACCCAGGATATCAAAGATGAAGCCGTTTCTCAAAATAATTGTGTAGCTTCATACATCGATAAAGTAATTGATGGTAAATGTCATATTTTATTCCTAAGAAAAAAGAATAAACCAGACGATAGTTTAGTAACGATTGAAGTCAGAGATGACAGAATTGTACAAGCTAGAAGACGTTTTAATGATCCAGTTACAGACGAAGATCAAATAGCAATTGATTCGTTTAATAAAAAATTCGAGAAAAAGGAGAAGAAAGTAGCGTGACAAAAGGCGATCTTATTAAGTTGATAAAGCCAATGGGCGTATTTGACAATGTTGGTGAAGTTTGTGAAGTTATTGACATATCAGATAATGGATTGATCAGTTTTAGATTTGGAAGTAACAATTTAGGGTATATGTCTCATGACGAATTTGAAAGGTATTTTGAATTTGTAGAAATCGAAGCTGATTTAGAAGAAGATGATGATACTTTAAATATTGAAGAAGATAATGAAGATTTGGAGAATAAGGAATTGAGAGATTTATTTGAATGGTGCATGAAAAATGACAAACCATTTATTCCAAAACTTTATTATAGCGTGGCCGAAAAGAGGCATGATATTACAAAATCAATCTTAGGTATGTACAATAATAGGTTATGCTTGGCACAGTATAGAAATAAAACGTTTAAGGATTCAGATTTTAGTTTTGTGAAGATTAATATATGCAAACAAGATGAACCAAATGAATGAATGTTTTGAATCTACAATTCGCAGTTTTATCTAAAATAATATACAATATATAGTTTGAGATTGAACTAAAAACACAATATATAGAATAATTTTACCAATGAAATCAAACTTTCATAGGAAAGGAGAATAATAATATGACAAGTTATGAATTTGAAAAGGCTGCCAAGAATGCAGTAATCAAAGTATTGAATGAAAATATTAATATTGATCAGCTGGAGCTAGTGTGGTTCGCTCATGAACTTGGTTATAAAAAGTGTACGATTTGGGGAAGTCCAATGGATGCAAGATATGCGGAGGTTACATATAACAGAGATAAGGATGAAATGTATGTTGATATTTATAGAAAGATTAGTAATACAAAAATTCCATCCAGTGAATTTAACTTTGAAGCTTAATGTGCTTATCAAGTGGTGGCGTAAAATTGTAGTTAATATCCGCTAGTGAGTGAATGTGATGCAGGATTCTACCATTTGATTATATAAAGAAAAGAGGCTACTGTCATGTAGCATCCACATCAAAAATTAAAGGAGAATTAAATAATGGATGAATAAAGATAGAATTAATGATGTAATTCAATTTTAATGTCTTTGGACATCATCTTTGCAAATGCCTTTGCTTTCTCAGTATCAACGTTATTGTCTTTACAAATCTTAACAATGTAGCATTGACCGAGAATTTTAGCAATGTAGCAGATTGCATAGATGAGTCCACTTCCCAGAAGTATACTTAAAACTTCTAACATTCTACCCTCCCTTCCTGTAGATTTTAATAGGTTGGGAATTCATTCGACCAGAACGGTCAGATATTTAATTCCAAAATTGGTGTGCCAAATACTACAATAGGCACTTCCACATGGTAAATAACCGAATATATAGTCGTGCAATTGGATTGTAATGTGGTAATACAATCACATATATATTCGGTTATAGTTTACCAGATTTAATTCACTTTGGAAAGAGGAGATAAGGCACTATGAAGATTATTTTATATAAGATATCTCAGCTGATCAATATAGCATTAACAGCATATGTAGGATTATGGTTAATGTTCATTAAACCTATATTTGATTGTTGTACGGCTATTGATATGGGGACTTTAACTGGAGGATTGGTTGCAATAAGTATTGTGAAGTGTTTATTTGCTGGCGTAGTAGGTACTGTGATTTATATGATTGGAGCAATGATAATAATGGTCATTTTCAAGGAATATTAAATATTAGATTAAAAGGTATCGAAAATTCTTAAAATTCTAATTTAGATCTTATTCTAATTTTCAATCCCCATACACAACAGAATAGAGAACATATTTGCAGGGTGTAAAACAGTGTACCCTTGGGTTCGTTCACCCTAAAACAGACTGTTTAAATATAATTCACATAGAGTTACTTTATGTTCCAGTCAAGCATGGCTGTTCAATATAAAAGAGAATATATAAAGAAAGAAAAATATTTATTAGGAGGACATTTTTAATGAGAGAATTAATCAACAAGGTAACAGTAACAGGTAAGGTAGTAGAGAATAACATTGAAGAGTATCAGAATAATAAAGGTGAAGATGTTATTGGTGGAACTCTAGTTCTAAGGACTGCTGATGACAGTGAACATAACATTAGATTTTTTGCTTATAAGTACAAGAGAGACGAAAATAAGAATTTCACATCAGAAGAAAGTTATTTTTATAAAGCGTATATGGACGCAAAAGATAATATTAAAGATATGAAGCATTGTTCGGAAGGTGAAAATCCAGATATTGTTTCTATCACAGATGGTATGTTTACAGACAATGATTTTCCAGGCAAAAATGGAGATGTGATTTCCACAAATAAAATCTATGCGAAATTCATTAATAAGGTAGAACCAAAAGATTACGATTCTACAGTATTAGAAGCTAAGTTTGAGGTAGAAGGAATTATTGAGAAGATTGAGGATGAGATTGTAAAGAGTGTTCCTACAGGTAATCTTGTGGTAATTATGGATGCAATTGGACAGACAGCAAATGGATTTGGTAAGGATGCTGTTTATACAGCAGATAAGTTAATTCCAATAAGGATGATCGTAGATAAGTCTATGGCAACTGCATTTAGACAGGCTGGTTATTATGAAGGGGCTTATACAAAGTTAATTGGTACTGTTATCAACTCTGTAGAGATTATTAAGCAGGTAGAAAAAGCTGCGTTTGGTAATGACATTGAAAAAGAAGTAAAAAGCTATATTCGCAAGAATGAAATTAAGTCTGGTACAGCAGTTAGCACAATCTTTGAACATGAACTTACTCAGGAGATCGTAGATGCTTTAAAGGCTAAGAGAAAGGCTAAGTTAGCAGAAGTAAAGAGTGGAAACGCTAATGCTGGAGGAAGTGATTTACCTTTCAAACCAGATACTAGCACACCAGCTCCACAGACTACATACAACCCATTCGCACAGCACTAATTATAAACAAACGCCTGTCTGAAATTTTCGGACAGGCGATCAGAAAACATCGACAGTAAAATCAAACAAAAGGAGACAATATTAATTTATGATGATTAATTTATTAGATTTACAGCCAAATAAAGTATCCGTAGATTTAACTCAGTATTCAATGGTTTTAATGGGAGATACTGGTGTAGGTAAAACTACCACTTTAATGAATTTCTTAAAGAGTTTATATCCTGATAAGCAGCCTTTCTTCTTAGAGTTTGAAGACAGATACCAGAATATTCCAGGCATTATGGCGGTTAAAATTGATACTATGTCAGATTTTAAATCCGTGATTGGACAGTTAAGAAATCCTGCATTAAAAGAAAAATTTTCTTGTATTGTAATTGATACATTGGACAAATATGAAGAATTCTGCGAACGCTATGTACTGGAAAATAGAGATGCTGAAATCCTGAAAGATGTTGGTGGATTTGGTGAAGGTACTTTACGCTTTAAGAGTGCATTAAAAAATATCGGTGTCATTCAGAGTCTTGGATATACAGTTCATTTTATTGCACAGTCGACACACTCCAAAGATTTTGATACAAAGAAAGAAAGCGATGCGCTTAAACTGAACAAAAATACATTTTCCTATTGTCGTGAAGCTGCGTATCTGGTTGGCTATATGTATAAGGACAATAAGGATGAGAGATTTGTCACATTTAAAAAGTGTGATAAATATCCAGATTTAAAAGATACATTTGGATTACCAGAAAAGATCAACGTTAAGGATTTAAAGGCTGTGTGGAGTAAAGCAATTGAGGATCTTGGAGGAGATTTTACAACTAATGAAAGAACGATTGATAAGGTTGCGCCTGTTGAAGATTTTGAGGCGATTAAGTCCAAAGGTATTGAATTAGGTAGTCTGTTAGCATCTAATGGACATTTAGCTGAAGCAACAGCAGTATTACAGAGAAACCTTGGTCTGGATGATAATGGGAATGTAAAGATGTTTGATACATTAAGAGATACACAGCTTGATTTAACAAAGGTTATTGTAATGGAACTCGAAGAACTCATCCAGAAATTCAACATTAAAGTCGGTTAAATGATAACTGAAGGGGAAGGATTGTCCTTCCCCCTATTATAACGTAGGTGGATGCGGATGGCTAGATTATCGACTTGTAAAGGCTGCGGAAAAAAATTACAGTCAACAGAGAAGTATACTCATAATTCTAAATCATATTGTAAAGAATGTTATGAGAAAATATTGAGAGATGGAGAAGAATATAAACAACTGATCGAATTCATATGTACAAATTACGAAATAGATAGACCTACTGGTTTAATGTTGAAACAAATAAAAGATATGAAAACTGAATATGGATGGCCTTATTCAGCCATGACATATACATTGTGGTATTGCAAAGAAATACTACAAAAACAGTTAATTGAGAAATACGGTGTAGTATTAATAAAGCATCATTATGAAGATGCTAAAGAATATTATTCACAACAAGAAAAAATGAAAGAACAAGTGAAGAATTTAGAGAATGTAGAAATCAAAACCAAGGTTGTAAAAAGAAACCAAAGTGTGATTAAGAACAATAATTCATCACTTGTTAATTTAAATAACTTGTTAGAAGGTGGTGGAACTTATTAATTTTAGTCAACAGGTAGATAAAAAAGCTATATTTTTATTGTTTGGATGTTATTGTATCAATCCAAGACTTATTTTAGATGAGAAATACTTAACCAACGCAAATGACTATCCCGAAAATTTCCATAGAATGATATGGGGAGCTTTGGTTAATATCGCAAAAAAAGGAAATATTGAGAAGGTATCACCACTTGATATAGAAAATGAAATAGCTCAGTTTGATACAGCCATGTCGCTGTGGAAGAATAATAACGGCTGGGAATATATCGAAGAGGCTATTTCAATGGCAAGTGACAAAATCATGAATGTAGGTAAATATTATGATGATGTCAGAAAATACTCGATTATCCGAAATGCTTCTGAAAGCTTGAAGTTAGATATTAGCTTTATATATGATGAATCAGATGAAGCTATTTTAGCAATGTTCAATGAGCTTACAAGTGAAGATGTTTTGTCAGCAATCAATAACAAATTTCTTGAATTTAAATCGCTTTGGAAGAATGCATTTGGGGATAACTATTCTTTCCATGTTGGTGATGGAATTATGGATAGGATAGAGGAACATAAGAAACAGGAAAATGTTTACGGTTATCCATTTCAATCTGGATACATGACTACTATTTTCAGGGGAATGCGCCCTAAAAAGTTTTTCATCCGAAGTTCTATATCAGGTGGTGGAAAATCAAGAAATTCAATGGCTGAAGCAGCGAATATTGCATCTAATAAAATTTATGATTGGAATAAAAAAGAATGGATAGCAATAGGAGAATCAGAGCCGGTATTATTTATTTCCACAGAGTTGACAAAAGAAGAAATCCAAGACTGTTTATTAGCTCATATTAGTGGAATTGAACAGGACAGGATTGAGATTTGGGATGTCAATGAAGATGAGGAAAAGATAATCATAGAAGCAGGAAAAATCATGCAGCAATCACTACTATATGGCGAATACCTTCCTGATTTCACGATTGATAGTATTAATGATACCATTGAACACTATGTAATCAATAAGAATATCAAATATGCATTTTTTGATTACATTAATGATAGTCCAGATTTATATAGGTACTATTATGAAAAAACAAAAGTCAATTTAAGAACAGATCAGATTCTATTTTTGTTTAGCTGCGCATTAAAAAGGACAGCAAATAAATTCAACATTTATCTTGGATCATCTACCCAGCTGAACGATTCATATAAAGATGATTCTAATAAGGATGCTGGAGCATTGAAGGGATCGAAAGCTATTATAGAGAAAGCTGATTATGGAGTTCTTGCATTACCAGTCACACATAAAGATCTAAAAAAGTTAAAACCAATTCTTGAATCTAACGGTACGTTTGGTGCCATTATTCCCAATATGTCATATTACATATTTAAAAACCGTGGAGGTAAATGGAAAGCAATTATTGTTTGGACAAAAATCAACCTTGGAACAATGAGAGAGGTTGATTGCTTTGTAACCTATTATGATTTTGAACTTGTGACAGATATTGAAAAAACTTTAATTGAATTCCAGTTAGATGATGTTGGGAATGTTGGAATGATTGAATCTGATGTGGATATTTCTGGTTCTGATTTGGCTACAGAATTATCAAAGTAGAGGGAGGTACACAATGACCGCCCAGGATTTGAAAACGAAGTTATCAGAAGATGATATTAGAACTTTGCTTACAGATCATATGGGAGCAACCATATCCTATGAGGATGATGACATATGGATTTCAGACACCATATGTCATCATGGTAGTAAGCAGAAACTTTATTATTATAAAGAATCCCAAATGTTTCACTGTTATACAGAATGTGGTCAGATGGATGTTATCGGTTTAGTTATGGGATTCAAAGAATATGAACAGGAAGAATTCCAAAAAGCCATTAACTGGATATGTGTACAGCTCAATATAGATAATTGCGAATATGGATTTGGTAAGCAAGAACAGATTTCTGATTGGGATTTTATAAGAAAATACAAAAGGAACGCAAAGAAAGAAATCGAATATAAACCATTGATTATATATGATAAAAGGACTCTTAACATATTTCAGAAGTTTTATACGAGAGAATGGATTGATGAGGGAATATCAATTGATACTATGAGAAAATATAACATATTGTATTCTACATGGCAGCAAAAGATCATAATTCCTCATTTTGATATTGATAATCAACTTATTGGAATAAGAGGACGTTCTTTGATGGAAGAGGATATTGATTTATTTGGTAAGTATGGCCCATTTAAAATTGGAAAAACCTTATTTAATCATCCTCTAGGCCAAAATCTATTTGGGTTGAATCATAATGTAAATGCAATAAAAACTAAGAGAAAGATTATGTTAGTAGAAGCTGAAAAATCTGTTCTTCAGACAGATACGATGTTCGGAGAAGATAATTTTACGGTTGCCTTATGTGGAAGTAATTTAACAGATTTTCAAAGATCATTAATTCTTAAACTCGGAGTCAAAGAAGTAATCGTTGCATTGGATAAACAGTATGAAACTCTCGATTCAGAGGAATGTAAAAAATGGGCGAAACATATCAAAGATAAAATTATTGATAAATTAAGTCCTTATTTTTGCGTAACTGTGTTGTGGGATGTGAATGATTTATTGAATTATAAGGATTCCCCAACCGATAGAGGTAAAGAAGTTTTATTACAGTTAATGGATCAAAAGATATATGTTCCAACAAATAATTAGAAAGGTGATTTAGATTGAGTTTTAAGTATGAAGTGCTTGGACAAGTTAGGTTTGGAAATGAACTTGAAGATATTTTAAGACTAAAAGGCGTAACCGATATCAAATCTTTTCTGAATCCAACTGTTAAAAATACAGAAAGTGAATTATTGTTTAATAATATTGAAAAAGCCAGAGATGTTTTGATTAAGCACATAGAAAATAATAGCAAGATTGATTTAGTTGTTGACTGTGATGTGGATGGTAATACATCTGGAGCTGTTATTTATCAATATATCAAAAATATTAAATCATCAATTGATATTGATTATTTTATTCATACTGGAAAGTTGCATGGATTAAAAGAGTTTGTAGATAGAATCTGTCAGGATGATTCTAGTCTAGTAATCGTTCCAGATGCAGGAACTGGAGACGTTGAAGAATGCAAAAGAATAATAGAATCAGGTAAAGATATAATCATTCTGGATCACCATTCTATTTCAAGTGAGGGAAATCCGGCGATTGTAGTGAATAATCAGCTATCCGACAAGGTAACAGATAAAGCTATGACAGGTGTAGGAGTTACATACAAATTTGCGAAATTGCTTGATAAATATTATGGAGTAGATTATTCGGATGATTATCTTGATCTAGTTGCTTTGGGAATGATTGGGGATAGAGCTGATACTATGGATTTAGAAACCAGATTTTTAATTTTAGAAGGTCTAAACCAAATTAGAAATAAATCTGGTAAAAACAAACTCATTGAAACATTAGTTAATGCTCAGATGTATTCTATGGATAACAAAATCACTATGAATGGAATAGGATTTTATGTTTGTCCTTTGATAAATTCATTGATTCGATTGGGAGAATATGAAGATAAGAGGTATATGTTTGAAGCCTTTGTTAATTCAGATAAGGTTCTTGAGAGAAAAGTGAGAGGTAAAGGTATTGTTGAAATGACAATCCAAGAATATACCCTTAAAGCTTGTGAGTCATCTAACCGAAAACAAAAGAAAATGACAGAAGATAGCGCTGCTGTATTGTCAGAAGAAATCAAAGGATTTGGTTTAGATAAATTTCCAATTCTTATATGTAATGCAAGAGATAATGTGGATGGTAATTCAACAGGACTTATCGCAAATAGACTAGCAGATCAATATCAAAGACCATGCCTTTTGATGCGTAGAAAAGGTGATATTTGTAAAGGTAGTGGCAGAGGATATGAGAAGTGTGAGATTAGAGACTTTAACCAATGGTGCAAAGATACTGGATTATTTATGAAAGTAGATGGACATCCTGGGGCATTTGGTTGTGAAATATCATTTGAAAATACGAATAAACTTTTTCAGATCTTATCTACAATGAAGAAAATTGATGAACCAACGTATTATGTTTATCATGTGTACGATGCAAGTCAATTACACGATCAGATTATAAAAAATATTGCTAAATACGATGAAGTATGGGGAAACACTGTCAGTGAACCTATATTTTTAATCAAGAATGTCCCTTGTAATAAATATAACATAAATTTGATCGGTTCAAAGCAGAATAAAATTGAATTTATGTATCACAATATTAAATTTACCAAACAAACCAAGAGCAGATCTTTGGCAAAATTATATAAGGATATATTGAGTGTAGGAGACAATATAAAATTTGATATTGTGGGAAGATTTACAATAGATACTAAAAATGGGAAATGTCCCCAGGTAATAATTGAAGATATGATTTTTGAAAAGTCTAATATTGAACAACGATTTGGATTTTAGAGAAAGAGCGTGAGAGTGATTGATAGATAAAAGTAAAATTTGGGGATACGATTTTGAATGTTATTCAAGGATTAACTGGTGGTGCGTTACATTTATTAATTACCAAGACAGGAATAACATTATAACCATAATAAATAATCGACAACTTCTTATTCAATTCTATGAATTACATAAAGATGAAATATTCGTTTCATATAATGGACGGCAATATGATACAGGTATATTTAAAGGTATTTTAGATGGAATGAATGTCGGTTATGTAAATGATAAACTGATTAAAGAAGGAAAAAAGCCTTTTCAAGTTGTAAAAAATCATAAAAATTATCCATTAAATGATTATGATGCTATTTTGAAAGATAAATCATTAAAGCAACTAGAAGCTTTCATGGGGGATGATATTAGAGAAACGGAAGTCGATTTTAATATTGACAGGCCATTAACAGAAGCAGAGATAGAGCAAACCAAGATCTATAATATCCATGATGTTTCTGAGTTATTGAAAGTTTTAGATGCATGTTGGAATGATTTTGAAGGACAATTAGATATCATCGAATTGTATGGATTGGATATGTCATATTTTACAAAGACAAAAGTCCAATTGGCAGCAAAGATTTTAAATGCAGTGGATCAACATACAATGGATGATGAATTTGATATATGCCTTCCTGATACAATACGGTTATCGGATAAATACAAATTCATACCTGAATGGTATATGAATCCTAAGAATTGGAGATATAAAGAACATCTGCATTCAGAAGATGATCAACACAATAATCAGCTAACGTGTATTGTGGCAGGTATTCCACATGTATTTGCATGGGGAGGATGTCACGGAGCTGATGATATACAATCAATATTTGAAGGAATTATACTACATGCAGATGTATCAAGTATGTATCCAACAACAGACATAGAATATAACCTTCTGAGTAGGAAATTTAAAAATCCAGATGATTTCCGTATGATGAGAGATTTTAGACTTAAACTTAAAGCTGAGGGTAATTCAAAGAATAAAGCTTTGAAACCTATGATAAATGGTATTTATGGTGCGTCAAAAGATAGAAACGGAGCAATCTATGATCCGCTGATGGCTAATCTCACCTGTATTTTTGGACAGATGTTCATTTTGGATTTGATCGATAAACTGGAACCATATTGTAGACTATTACAGACTAATACAGATGGTATCTTCGTTCTCTGTGAAAGTGAGGAACAGAAAAATAAGGTGATAGAAATAACACATTCTGTTGGTGAAAGATTAAGGATGGAGTTTGAAATCGATGAGTACACAAAGCTTATCCAGAAAGATGTAAATAACTACATTGCTATTATGAAAAATGGAGAAGTTGAATGTAAAGGTTCAATGGTGAAATATAATAACCCCATTGACAACGATCTTCCTATATTGAATGATGCAGTTAGAAATTATTTAGCATATGACATTCCAATTGAAAAAACAATAAATGAATGTGATGAATTGATAAAGTTTCAAAAAGTTATTAAGCTCTCATCTAAATATAAAGAAGTGTGGTATGGGGCTGCTTTATCAGGTAAATCCAAGGATGGAAGTGTAAAAATAAGTGGAATAGATAGAGAACTTTTAAAAAATAAAGTACATCGTGTATTTGCTAGCAATAGACCTTCAGATGGTTCTATTTACAAACTAAAAATAGAAAAGGGTGTAAAATCGTATGAAAAATTTGCGAATACTCCAGATCATTTATTCATTGACAATGAAGATATACATGATAAATCTATTCCTGAGTATCTGGATAGAGAATATTATATCAATGAAGCAAAAAAACGTGTACAAATGTTCCTAACTAAAGACGAAGAGAAAATAGATAACACACCTAATATCTTATTCACTTGTATGTGTGATAGCAATGATTTCTATACGTTTTTAGAAAAATGTAGAAAGAATGGAATTACTAAAAAAATCCTTGAAGGATATTTAATTGCGGATTGTTGTAAATTATATGGTAAAACAGATAAATTACTGAAATTCCGAAATTATTTTGAAATGCTATATGGAAAAGATAAAATCACATTATCTACATTAAATAAAAAGATTGTAGATGAGAATGTAAAGTCTATTATCATTAAAAATTCAGAATTAACCAAGAGTGGAAAATCTTACAATAATCTCAATTCTAAACAAGTTCTATTAGAAATCTTCAATTATCTGGAGAATAAAGATATAAATCCCTATTTGATAATGAAGGAGCAGGTAAAAAAATTCAACGAGGTAAGATACACAGATGAAAAGTTTGGTAATAATACATGGTTTGTGTTGAACACAAGAAACGTTATTGCTCCTAATCTTATTCTTTACAATATGAGAACTGGTGAAATTCAATATCGAAAAGTGAGAAAAGAGATTTTCAAGATTTTACCTTTGCAAGACGGTGACATTATTAATGTTATAAAATCAGAAAAAGAGTTTGCAAAAAAGATAATTGGAAAAGATGATACTGGATTTAATATTATCGCTGCTGACATTGATAAAGAATTAGATGTTATTACGCAATATGAATTACTTTATAGGGATTTCGATAAAAGTAAAGTATCACTATCAGACTGTGAGGTATATTAATGGAAGAAGAAAAAATTTTGAAAATGGAGTGTGTTTTGGATAGAATTTTCTATCCAAAATATGCTAAAAAAGTAGATTCTGGACAATATGCAATATTCAAAATGCTTGTGACTAAGCGATTGGAAAATTGTGAAGAAGATCTATATTCGATAAAACTTAAAGGAAATACATGTAGTCTTGTTTATGGAACTACATATAAAGTTTTCTGTAAATTAGCTGAACACCATGAAAATTATGGTGACACATATGAGTTATTATATATCAGCAAATGCATTGATATCTCAAACAAGGACAAACAGAAAGAATTTTTACGAAGCATCATAAATGAAAGATTGGTAGATCGGCTCTTTGAGCAGTACGATGATGTGATTAAACTTTTAGAGGATAAAGATGTAGAAGCTTTAATGAAAATCAAAGGTATCGGAAATCAAAATGCTCTTAGAATGATCGATGAATATGAAGAATCAAAAGATTATAGTTCTGTTTATATGGAATTAGGTAAACTTGGACTTACCCATACGTTCATAAAGAAACTGGTGGACTTTTATCATTCTCCAGATACGGTAATTGATATTATAAGAAATAATCCATATGACATTGTTAGGGTAGACGGAGTTGGATTTAAAAGAGCGGATGAAGTTGCCTGCAAAGTTGGAATTGGACAATATGATATCTGTAGAATAAAAGGATTCTTATTACATTTTTTGAATGAACAGGGAGAAGCAGGAAAAAGTTATCTGTATTATCAGGAGCTTATGAAAGCCTTGTATGATACTCTTGGATTTGTTCCAGAGGATGTTATAAATGCAACAGCTAAACAAATGATCGAAAATGAGGATGTTGTGGTATTAGACAATGGTTCAAAAATTGCCCTTAAAAGATTTTACGACTTAGAGAAGAATATAATGTCTGAACTGATTCGATTGCAGATAGGAAGAATTAATGTAATTGAAACAGATTCAGACGATGAACCAGATGAATATGATTGGCATGAAAATAGATCCCATAAAGAATATATTCCTAAATCATTTAACATTGATAACTGGGAAGAAATCGTTCAAAAAGTAGAGGAAGAACAGGGGTTTACATTTACGGATGAACAAAAGGCAGCTATAAAACTTAGTCTTGATAATCATGTTATGGCTCTTACAGGTCTTGCTGGAGGCGGTAAAACCAGTACAGCAAATGGGATATGTTCGTTATATGATGATTACAATATCTTGGCATGTGCATTATCTGGAAAAGCAAGTGTTAGAATTACAGAAGCAACAGGTCTTGATGCTTGTACGATCCATAGAGCATTAGGCTATAAGAATGGGAGATTTACTTTTAATAAACACAATAAATTAGCTGTAGATATTGTTCTTATTGACGAGGCGACTATGATAAATGGAACATTGTTCCTTGCGTTATTGGAAGCAATCCCAACTGGAGCAAAGGTAATCATCATGGGAGATGTTCAACAGCTAACCCCTATTGGAAATTGTCAAGTGTTTGCAGATATTTTAGATAGTAATGTTCTTCCGGTTGTTAAGCTGACCAAACCTCATAGACAAGCTTTAATGAGTGGCATCATTCCAACTTCTATAAAAGTAGCTCATCAGGAACAAATTTTCAAAAATGGATTTGATGGATGTGAAATTATTGGAGAATTAAAGGATATGGAATTGGATATTACAAGTAATAAAGACTCCATATCAGATAAAATTATTGAACATTTCCAGACTGAAATGGCTAAGTACAATGATATTATGGAAGTTCAAGTCTGTGTTCCTATGAGATTGAAAGGGGAACTGTCCTGTTATAATCTTAATACGAAAATTCAGAGTATCTATAATCCTAAATTCAATGATAATCCAGAGATAGAAATCCTTTTGGAGAAGAAGGATGAAGAATGCAAGAAGTATTCGATCAGAGTCGGAGATAAAGTTTTAAATATCAAAAATAACTACAACTGTATTAATACCGAAGGAGTAATTACACCAGTATTCAATGGTAATATTGGAATAGTGAAAGAAATCACCGAAGATGGATATTCTAAAGTAGATTTCGTTGGAATTGGAGAAATAATCTTTAATGCAGGTGAATCAAAGAATCTTGAATTAGCATATGCCTGTACCACACATAAAATGCAAGGAAGTGGTTTCACATCTACCATTGTAGGAATGGACACAAGCAGTTACATCATGAATAACTCAGAATTATTATATACAGCTATTACAAGAGCTAAAAAGTATTGCGTGCTTGTGGGAAATAACTATGCGATTATGAAAGCAATCCAGAGCAAAGAAATAAAAACAAAACAGACATTTCTAAAAGATATGTTATTGGAAAATGCTTATAGATTAAAGGAAGAAAAACAAGGAGGAAAATTATGAGTAAGTTATATGAATTAACAGGAGCATTTTTGGAAGTATTAAGTATGTTAGAGGACGAAGAGTGTGATGAGCAGTGCATCATGGATACTCTCGAATCTATTGAATATGAAATTGAAGATAAAGCAGACGGTTATGCTAAGATGATTAAATCCCTAGAATCAGATATTGCCGGAATGTCTAAAGAAATAGAACGCCTAGATTCAAGAAAAACTACATATAACAATCGTATTAAATGGCTGAAACAGAATCTTGAAATGTGCATGAGAGCAACTGGAAAAAGAAAATTTACCACAGATCTATTTTCTTTTAACATTCAGAAAAACGGAGGTAAGAGAAAATTAGTGATCGATGTGGATGTTGAAAATGTACCAGAAGAATATAGAATTAAACAGCCTGATGCAATTAATGGAGATTCAGTTAGAGAATATTTAAAGGAAAATGGCATTGTGGCAGAAGATGGATCTATTAACTGTGAATTTGCTCATCTGGAACCACAGGGAGAAAGTTTAAGAATTAGATAATATAAAGAGAGGTACATATGCAGAAAGTAATTAAAATTTTTAGAGAAATTCAGGAAACGTCAAGCCTGAATCAGAAGAAAACGATTATTGCGGCGAACAAAGATAATGAATTATTTAAGCGGTGTCTGGTATTCTTACTGGACACCAACATCACAACAGGAATTGCAGAGAGTAAAATCAAAAAGTTTGCTGAAAGAACGTGTCTCGCTTTATCAAGTGTTCAGCTTTCTTCCTTTGAAGATGTTATGGAATATCTAAAAGTGAATAATACTGGAAGAGATGTAGATATTGCAAATGTTAAGAGATTTATTTGTAAGCATGATTTGAGCGATGAAGAATCAACCTTTTATCTTCAGATGGTTACTAAAAGCTTAAAACTTGGTTGTGATAAGAAGGTTGTAAATAGTGTAATTCCAAATTTAATCCCATCATTTGAAGTAATGCTTGGAACACCCATTGAGAAATGTAATTTAAAAGATGGTGAATGGATCTCAATCAGTAGGAAATTAAACGGATGCCGTGCTGCATTTGTCGGAGATAAGATTATGACTCGTCAGGGTAAGGTTTATTCCGGCGTAAATCATATCATTAAGGATCTTCAGAACTTAGGTTACTCCAATATGTTTGTTGATGGAGAGTTATTATATAAGAATAAAGAAGGATTATCTGATTCTGAGGCATTCCAGAAAGGTACTGGAATTGCAATGAGTAAGGATTTAGACAAATCAAATCTTAAATTAGTAGTCTTTGATATGTTCCCTCTCGATGAATTCTGGACAGGAAAATCTAAATTGTCATATCTGGATCGCAATAATAAATATCTAATGCCATTTAAGGCACTCTGTAAAAATTCTGAAAATCTCGAAGTTGTCCCTATGGTATATGAAGGTTTTGATCATAAAGAAATTTGGAAATGGCTTGATTATGCAGAAGCCCATGATTGGGAAGGTTGTATGCTCAATCTTGATACTCCCTATGAATGTAAGCGCACAAAAAATTTAATCAAAGTCAAAAAGTTCTATGATATTTCTCTTAGAGTTATTGGATCAGAAGAAGGTACTGGACGAAATAAGGGTAAGCTGGGGGCTTTAGTTTGCAAATACTATGACAACACAGTAAAGGTTGGAAGTGGATTCAGTGATGAAGAGAGAATGAATCTATGGAAGAACAGAGATGGTTTAGTAGGAAAGATCATTGATATTCGATATAAAGAAATCACTGTAGATAAAAAGACCGGATTAAAGAGTTTACAGTTCCCTACATTTGGAGGATTTAGAGATCCAGCAGACAAAGCTGTAGCAGATGATGAACAGGAGGAATTTAATTGATTTCATGTAAAGAATATGTAGAGATAAGGAAAAAAGAGTTAAGAGAACAGATTTCAATCCTCAGTAAAAATAATCGTGTGCCCCATTTAGGAGTAATTCAAATTGGAAGTAATGATGCAAGTGAGAGATATGTAAAGGGTAAGAAGAAAGATTGCGAAGAGGTTGGGATCGTAGTTACTCATCTTATTTTTAAAGATTATAGCTCTTATGATACTAACAATTTAAAACAAGTAATCAATGATATGTGTGACATTTCTAATTGCGATGGAATTATTGTTCAGTTGCCAATTCCAGATAAATTTGATGTAGAAGAATTACAGAACTCTATCCCTGCTAAAAAAGATGTAGACGGATTTAGAAGAGATTCTATGTTCACGCCATGCACTCCAAAGGGCATGATCGATTATTTGGAATACAATAATGTCAATTTATCTGGAGAATTATGTGTTGTCATCGGAAGAAGCAAAATTGTAGGTAAACCTATGGTAAATCTGCTAATTGATAGGGGAGCAACCGTAATTTGCTGTAACAGCAAAACGAAGGACTTAAAAACCCTTACCCAGCAAGCAAAAATCGTTGTTTCAGCAGTCGGAAAACCAGAAATCTTTGATTTTTCGTATTTCAATGAAAGTCAGATTTTATTGGACGTTGGAATCAATTTGAATGCCTCTGGAAAGCTCTGTGGGGACATTTCAAGGGACGTAAAAGACAAGGTGACTTATGCTACACCTGTACCTGGTGGAGTAGGTTTATTGACCAGATTAGCATTATTAGAGAATACCTTTGAAGCGTATAAAATGAATATGGGAGGAATTAAATGCTGACAAATATTACAAGGATTAATGCCGATTGGATTGACGTAAAGAATGAATGTAGAAATACAGTAAATAAGGGAGTGTCTAATAAGGATGCTACTTCTGATTTTAAATGGAAGCTTTTAATTAGTGAACATTCGCCCATTCGTTTGATCGATGTTAAGTGGAAATGGGAAGGAATTAAGTCATGGATTAGCGTTCATTTCGCAAGACATTGGTTAGGATGGGACAAGTGGATTAGTACGCAGCGAGACGATAGAACAGGTGTTGATCGTAATGAATCCAGACAGGATACTCCAGTAAATTATGATGGAAAGGGTAATGCTCAGGCTCTTATCAATGTAGCAAGATACCGGCTGTGTATTGGGTCTGCTCATCCTGAAACCAGAAGATATATGGAAGATTTGAAAGTTTCCATCAAAGAAAAAGGTGAAACGGAATTATCTGATGTAATGGTTCCCAACTGTGTATACCGTGGTGGTTGCCCTGAGTTTACTTCATGTGGTTATTGGGAAGCTTTCGTTAAATGGTGCAATACAGAAAAAAATGTAAAAATTGGTGACTGTACAATTAGAGAACGCTATGAATTATACAATGAATATTTTTACGAGGGGAGATAGTAAATATGCTAACTTTCATTATGGGTAAGACCTGCTCTGGTAAGACCAGAATTGTCGAAGAGCTATGTAAAAAATATGGATATCATAAACTTGTTACATATACAACCAGACCCATGAGAAAGGCTGAGAGGGATGGAGTGGATTACCACTTCATTTCAGCCAAAGAATTTATGGACAAAATCAACATGAGATTTTTTGCAGAATATAAACAGTATGATACAAATGATGGAATATGGCTTTATGGAGTTGCTAAATCAGATATTGAAAATGCAGAGAATAAAACTGTATTGATTGTCACACCTGATGGATATAGAGATATCGAAAAGGTATATCCTGATTTAAAATGTAGGTTGTTATATATCTATGCGAATAATAAGACTATTAAAAACAGAGCTTCAAAGAGAGGGGATAATACAGCAGAAATGACACGGCGAATTAAAGCCGATAGTGAAGATTTCAAAGGCGTAGAATCTCTTGCTGATAAGATCATTTACAACAATGATTGTGATGATTTGGATATGGTTCTGGAGAAAATCAATGATTATGTGGAGGCAAATCAGTAATGCTGAAGAAAATATACTTAGATTTTGATGGATGTATCGTAAACAGTATTGCAGCGATCGTTTCATTATACAATGAAGATTTTTGCTATTATAAAGATTATCATCCTGTAAACTGGTGTGATGTTGAAAATTGGGGATTTTCTGAATGTAATTGTGCCAGTGAAGAATACATCAATTCATATTTTAATCAGAAGCGTTTCTTTGATCGACTGGAATACATGCCTTGGGCGAAAGAAGTAATTTCAATTCTACAAAAATTCTATGATATCACTGTGGTTTCTCACGGATACTCACCAAATCTAAAATTGAAAGAAGAATGGATTAGAAATAATCTTCCAGGAGTTAAATTCATTGGAGTTAATTTGAGGGATCATAAGGATAAAGCCTGTGTAGATATGACGGGAGTTGCCTTTATTGATGATAACAGTTTAAATTTACAAACCTGTAATGCGAGATATAAGTTTCGTTTTGGAGATGAATATGAGTGGAATAAAGATTGGCGAGGAAAATGCCTATATAACTGGACAGATGTTTATAACACATTTATTGGAGGAGGAAATACTAGGAGTTGATAACTACAAGTGGAATGTTAGCACGAGAATTGCTAAAAGAGGAAGATGATTTTGTAACCGTTTTGCTTAATGGTAGAGAATATATTATTGACAGTATTGGACGAGTGTTCGATTATGTTGATTCACCTACTTCACACAAATGCTTAAAAATCAAAGAGTGTGGAGAAGGATATATAAAAAGATAATTTAAGGAAGGAGATACTTAATGAGAGTAATCAAAAGAGATGGGCGCTCTGTTGAATTTAACAGAGAGAAAATTAAGAATGCAGTTTTAGCTGCCTTTAAAGAAGTAGACAAGGAGATTTCCCAAGAAGCTAAGAATAAGGCTAGTGATATTGCTTCTTACATTAATGGGTTAGAAATTGAATCGATTCCTGTGGAAAATATTCAGGATATTGTAGAAGATAAATTGATGGCAAGTAAACGTAAGGATGTAGCAAAAGCTTTTATTCTTTATCGCAATGATCGTTCAAGGATTAGAGAAAACAAAAGCCAGTTAATGAAAGATATTACTGAAAAATTAATGGCGACAAATGTCCAGAACCAAAATGCAAATGTAGATGAAAAATCATTCGGCGGAAGAGTAGGTGAAGCTAGTGATGCAGTTTTAAAGAAATATGCCCTTGATAATTGTATGTCCGAAATGGCAAAAGATAATCATCTTAATAATAAAATCTATATTCACGATCTTAATTCTTATGCAGTCGGCTCTCACAATTGCCTCAGTGTCCCATTTGATAAATTGCTTGCTAATGGGTTTAATACCAGACAGACAGACGTAAGACCTGCGCAGTCTGTTAATACAGCATTTCAGCTTGTAGCTGTTATTTTTCAATTGCAGAGTTTACAGCAATTTGGAGGAGTTTCAGCAACTCATTTAGATTGGACTATGGTTCCCTATGTTAGAAAATCATTTTATAAGCATTGGAAGGATGGAATGAAATATGTTGAACATACAGATCCGTGCTGTGATAATGCAAATTCAGATAAAATTTCTATTGATGATATGGGATATAAAGAATTTGGCGGAGCATATCAGTACGCTATGGATATGACAAAAAAAGAGGTATATCAGGCAGTAGAAGGTTTATATCATAACTTGAATACGCTTCAAAGTAGATCAGGAAATCAATTACCCTTTACGTCAATCAACTATGGTACATGTACTTTACCAGAAGGACGTATGGTTATTAAAGCCCTTCTTGATGTTTCCATAAAAGGTATTGGTAAGCTCCACAAGACTTCTATTTTTCCATGTGGAATTTTTCAGTGTATGAAAGGTGTCAATCGTGAATCTGGCGATCCCAACTATGACTTATATAGATTAGCTCTTCGTTCTACTGCGCAAAGATTATATCCAAATTATGCTAATGTCGATTGGTCTGGTAATGCAGGATATGATAGAAATGATCCAAAAACATATTTTTCTACAATGGGCTGTAGAACTGCAAATGGCTGGGATATTAATGGATTTGGTCAGTTAAAAGATGGAAGAGGAAATATTTGTCCAGTTACAATTATCATGCCAACATTAGCAATGGAAGCGATTAATAAAGTTGAAAACGAACATCCGTATGATAATTGGTCAATTACAGAATACGATTATGTAGAAGAATTCATTAAGATTCTCGATAAAAAAATTCATGAAGCAAAAGATATGTTACTTGAAAGATTTGAATGGATTTGTTCTCAGTCTGCCGATTCTGCAAAATTTATGTATGAAAATGGATTGATGGAGGGGTATGTTCCAGAAGAAGGTATCAAATCTGCATTAAAGCATGGTACTTTGGGTGTCGGTCAAATTGGATTAGCCGAAACTCTTCAAATTTTAATCGGATGTGACCATACGACAGAAAAAGGTATGGAGCTTGCAAAGCGCATTGAAAAATTATTTTATGATAGATGCAAAGAGTTTAAAGAAGAATATAAGCTAAATTTTGGAACGTATTTTAGCCCAGCTGAAAACTTATGCTATACATCTATGCAGAAATTTAAAGATAAATATGGTGTAATCAAAAATGTTTCCGACAAAGATTTCTTTACAAATAGTATTCATGTCCCTGTATGGACAAAAATGACCCCAATGCAGAAAATTGACATTGAATCTCAGCTTACAGGTTACAGTAGCGCAGGATGTATTACATATATCGAACTTGGTGGCAGTGTAAAAAACAATATTGATGCTCTTGAAACTATTGTAAATTATGCAATGGACAAAGACGTTCCTTATTTCGCAATTAATATTCCAAATGACATGTGTACTAAGTGTGGTTATACAGATGACATTGGAGATAAATGCCCTATTTGTGGATCTACTGAAATTCGTAGACTTCGCAGAGTAACTGGTTATCTAACAGGTGATTATAAAACGGCTTTCAATAGAGGTAAGCAGCAAGAAGTTGAAATGCGTGTAAGACATCAGAAATTCTAAAAGAGGAGAATAGATAAGTAGAGGGGAATTAATTCCTCTACTACTTATTTGTTGAGGTGTTTTACATGTGATGAAAACGTTGCTGCATATGATGAGGGAGGCAAGAGAGTATCATGAATTATCTAAAAATTGAACATGATGATGTGTGTAATGGGATAGGTATCCGATGTACTATTTGGTTCACAGGTTGTTCACATAAATGTGCAGGATGCTTTAATAAAGAAACATGGGATGAAAACAGTGGGATTGAATTTGATATAGAAGCTAAGAAAGAATTATTTGATGAGTTAAGTAAAGATTACATTTCTGGAATTACTTTTTCTGGTGGAGATCCACTTCATGAAAATAATATCATTGAAGTAAATAACATTATTCAAGAAATCAAAAAACAATTTCCCAATAAAACAATTTGGCTTTACACAGGATATACATGGGAAGAATTATCACCCAATATATTAATTAAAGGAATTGATGAAGAATCGACACTCCATAACGTGAGAGCTAATATTATCAAATCCTGCAATGTGGTTATTGATGGCCCATATATAGATAATCTAAGAGATATCACACTTAAATGGAGAGGCAGTTCAAACCAGAGAGTAATTGACGTACAGAAAACTCTTCAAAATGGAGAAATAGTATTATGGACAGATTAAATGATATATCTTTGGCGTATTTTAGGGAAGAAATATATCAATACGAAATGATGTTAAAAGGCTGTTTGAATGATGAATATCGAGAATATTTAAATAAGAAGTTGAAGATTTATAAATACGCAATCAGCTTAATAAAAGAATACGGAGGTGATAATAATTGATTTTAAACTTAGACAAAGATGTAACCCCAGAAAAACTTGTCAAAGCAGGTTTCAGAAGTAGATCTGATAACAAGCGATTCTATACATTAAGGGAATATCTTTATAAGGATACAATTTCTCTTTCGATTACCATTGATTTCGCAAAGGATGAAGATGAACAGTTAGAGTGGTATGTAATTGATAGTAATACGGGGACTACATATAATACATTTTATTTTACGCCTAATACCTGTAGAGATCTGGTAAGAGAAGAAGTAATCAGAAGTTTTAATGAAATAATTGGAGAATTATCAAAGAGAAAAATTTTATATATTGTGGAGGAATAATAATGCAGAGAGTTGGAATGTTTCATAAAGTGAGTTTTGAACAGTTTAAAAAAGATATGACAAAGACATTTAGAGATATGTTTGCAGAGGATGTTCTTTTAAATATTTATAAAGAAATTAAGCTTCCAGAACGTGCTACAAGTGGAAGCGCAGGATATGATTTCTTTTCGCCTATTTTCAGTGTTGTCCATAAGGGTGAGAGTGTTGTGATTCCAACGGGAATCCGATGTGAAATGAAGAAAGGATGGTTTTTAGGAATTTATCCTAGATCTGGACAGGGATTTAAATATGGTATCAAACTTGCTAATACAGTAGGAATTATTGATGGTGATTACTACCATTCAGATAATGAAGGTCATATCTTTATTAAGTTTGTAAACGATTCTTGTATCGGGGAGGATGTACCATTAGCTCCAGGAATTGCGATGGCACAGGGAATCTTCATGCCATATGGTCTTGTTTACAATGACAACGTTGATGCTAAAAGAAATGGAGGCTTTGGATCTACAGATGGTAAATAATCCAAATAATAAGTGTGGTAACTGTATCTATTACAATGGAGAAGAAGAGGAAGAATACCAGTTTTGTGATGTCAATGAAACGTGGGTTTCATCTCAGGGATATTGTTGGAGACATACATTTAGAAAACCAGTAGAAGAGGAAGAATAACATATGAGTTTATTAAACGCCGGAATTGCAGCATTTTCATTAATCGTCATGCCCTTAACGGGGCAGACGAACATAAATCAAACAAATATAATTGACACAGTATTAACAGTAGAAGAAATTAGTTGTGAAGCACATTATATGTACGCAATAGCAGAGGGAGTGAATATAAGAAATGCTCCCAATTTAGAATCCACCATTTTAGACCAAACTCTTTTAAATACTCAATTTGAAGTTGTAGGTGAATACAATGGATGGAGTATGATTACAACAGAAGATGGTTATGCTTACATATCATCCCAGTATTTAAGTGATATACCAGTTGGCAATAGATGGAATATTTTGTTAAATGAATCAGAAAAAGATTTATTGGCAAGGATTGTAATGCTTGAATCTGGAAACCAGTCTGATAAAGGACAACAAGCAGTTGTAGAAGTAATCTTTAATCGTATTTATTCCGATGAATGGCCTGATACCTTATATGATGTATTAAGTCAGAAAAGACAATTCTCAACATGGAAAAATCGTAATTCTAAAAGAGCAATCCCAACAGAACAAGTTAAAAGAAATATTGAATTAGTATTAAGTGGTAAGACGGATATATTACCAATGGACACAGTGTATTTTTCCCGTGGTGGAGAAAATTCAAGAGTGGAACGAATTATTGGAGATCATGTCTTTTGTAATAGGTAAGAACGTAAGGGCTATATTGGTTTATGGCCCTTACTTTCTATATTTTATATGTGAGGAAAATATGGATAATATAGATAGATACTTGAAAGTAAAAGATATCCAAAAAATTATAGGTTGCAGTGAAAAGAAAGCATATGCTATAATAAAGAAGAAGTCCTTTCCTAAAATTAAAATAGGAAAGCAATACTATATTCCAATAGCAGCTTTTCATGAATGGGAGAGGACGTATATGTTTAAGGAATTTAAAATTGAATAGTGACCTCTGGTTGATGAAGTGTCACCGAAAGTGTCACCGATTTTTAAAAAACATAGTATTTACAAGGAAAAAGGGGATTTTCTTACGGTCTCCAAAACCGTAGATGGGGGTTCGAGCCCCTCTTCCCC
>UMED01020654.1_pt1 | contig 38312 bp, 44 predicted proteins | sample 1964661 | NCBI WGS metagenome assembly UMED01 (sample SAMEA4836011, study PRJEB28245) | human gut metagenome | biome: gut microbiome; material: fecal sample | place: Denmark | collected 2008
ATCTTGACCGTAAAATTGATTCTCTAGAAAAAAAAGAGGACATCATCAATAAAAAAGAAGTTGAACTGGACAAGAGTCAAGAAGAAATTCATGAAATTCATGAAAAACAGATGGCTGAATTAGAACGTATTTCTAGTTTAACCTCTGAAGAAGCTAGAACGATGCTTTTAGCGAATGCTGAAGAAGAAATCAAACATGAAACGGCAATGATGATAAAAGATTTAGAACAGCAGGCGAAAGAAGAAGCTGATAAAAGAGCGCGTAATATTATTTCTTTAGCTATTCAACGTTGTGCTGCTGATCATGTTGCTGAGACAACAGTTTCTGTTGTTGCTCTTCCTAATGATGAAATGAAGGGAAGAATTATTGGACGAGAAGGTCGTAATATTCGGACGTTAGAAACACTTACGGGGATTGATTTAATTATTGATGATACACCAGAAGCTGTTATACTATCTGGATTTGACCCTGTGCGGCGCGAAGTCGCAAGAATCGCTTTAGAAAAGTTGATTACTGATGGAAGAATTCATCCGGCGCGTATTGAAGAAATGGTTGAAAAAGCGCAAAAAGAAGTTGAACAACGCATTAAGGAAGCTGGAGAACAGGCAACTTTTGAAACAGGTGTTCATGGATTACATCCAGAGATAGTGAAACTTTTAGGGAGATTGAAATACAGAACAAGTTATGGACAAAATGTATTGAATCATTCTATAGAAGTATCTCATTTAGCTGGAGTTATGGCAGCTGAATTGGGTGTAGATGTTATGCTCGCGAAACGTGCTGGACTATTGCATGATTTAGGAAAAGCTGTAGATCATGAAGTTGAAGGACCACATGTTACGATTGGTGCTGATTTAGCTAAAAAATATCGTGAATCTGCAGAAGTTATTAATGCAATTGCTGCACATCATGGTGATGAAGAAGCAAAAACAGTACAAGCTGTTTTAGTTGCTGCTGCCGATGCGGTATCTGCGGCACGCCCAGGTGCTAGACGCGAAAGCTTAGAAAGCTATTTAAAACGTTTAACTAGATTGGAAGAAATTGCAGAATCTTTTGATGGTGTTGATCGATCTTTTGCAATACAAGCTGGACGAGAAATTCGTATTATGGTAAAACCGGATAAGATTGATGATATTACATCAGTTGGATTAGCGCGTGATATAGTTAAGAAAATTGAAAGTGAATTAGAATATCCGGGACAAATTCGTGTAACTGTTATTCGGGAAACTAGAGCAGTTGATTATGCGAAATAATATTGCTTACAATCTTATATAGTTATCGTTTTTTAATAAGATAACTGTTGTAATTATGCAAATTAACGACCTTGCTATTATGTGGCGAGGTCGTTTTGTAATAAAGGGATTTAGTGAATTTTAGCGAATACGACGATATAGAATTTGATGTATATGCTAATTTATTATGGAGAAGCTAATTTATTGAATGGTGTGATGTATAATGAATATTGAACAAGATGAAAAGCGTAATGCAGATGGAGTTAGTTTATTAGTTTCTATCTTGATCTGTTATCCGGAAATTGGAACAATTAGTTTTGATCCAACAATAGAATCTTTAAAAATGACATTTGTTTTAGATGACGTAGATATCAATGATGAATATACTACTTTAAAGAATAGACTATATAGTAGCATTCTTTCTTATCATGCATTGGAAGGAATAAAAAACAGTAGTATTTCAATCAAAAAGGAAAGTTTTGAGAATACTGTATTTATCAATGTTATACGAGATGTTGCAACTTTGTCGCGAGGGGAGATTGCTTTAATTACTGCGTTAATAAAAGAATGTTTTTGGGAGCATCTCATTACAGATGATAATGATGCTATACGAGAAGAGGAATTACTGGTACAAGAGGAAGCAATTGATAGGATGCTGTTTAATGTACATAAAAGTAGAGAAATGAGTAAGTTAATTGGCATTCGTGAAGATGGACGAGTTATGATCTTTAACAAATAAAGGGGTAAAGAAATGAATATATTGATCGTGGGAGACATTTGTGGAAAAGAAGGAAGAGCTGAAGCACAAAAATGGATTCCGATATTGCATGATGAATATAATATAGATATGGTTATTGCAAATGGAGAAAATTCAGCTGGTGGAGTAGGAATTACAAAAAAAGTTTTGGATGAATTGTTTTCAATACAGATTGATGTAGTTACATCAGGAAATCATATTTGGGATAAAAAAGAAATTTTTTCCTTTATTGATTTTGAAGATTATCTTATTCGTCCAGCGAATTATCCACCAGATACGCCAGGCAAAGGTTACTGTGTTTTTGAGTGTAAAGGAAAAAAAGTTGGTGTTATCAATTTATTAGGCCGCACTTTTATGCCAGCGATGGATTGTCCATTTCGTAAAGCTGATGAAATTATAGGTGCAATTCAAAAAGATTGTGATTATATAATTTTAGATTTTCATGCAGAAACAACTTCTGAAAAAATGGCTATGGGGTGGTATTTGGATGGGAGGGTATCTTGTGTGGTTGGAACTCATACGCATATTCAAACTGCAGATGAACGGATTTTACCACAAGGGACGGGATATATTACAGACTTAGGCATGGTTGGTCCGTGGGATTCGATTTTAGGGGTGGATAAAGATTTAATTTTGAAAAAATTTTTAACGGGACTACCAGTAAAATTTGAATTAGCGAAAGGCGCTAAGGTATTTTCTGCGATTATTATACATATAAATGAATGTAATGGTAAAGTTAAAAAAATTTTTAGGATTTTAGAAAAAGATTTATTGAAAAAAATTGAAAAAATGTAAAATGGATTAAAGGTATTTTTTACTAAACGGCGAATATATGATACTGTAAGTTGTTATAAGTTCTTTTTCTTAATATTAAAGGAGGGTACTAATAATTATGGAAGTTTTGAAGGTATCAGCAAAGTCAAATCCAAATTCTGTCGCAGGAGCTTTAGCAGGGGTCTTAAGAGAACGTGGTGGTGCCGAAATGCAAGCCATAGGAGCAGGGGCATTAAATCAGGCTGTGAAAGCAGTTGCAATTGCTCGGGGTTTTGTTGCCCCGCACGGCGTTGACTTGATTTGTATTCCAGCTTTTACGGATATTTTGATTGATGGTGAAGAACGTACAGCAATAAAGTTAATTGTAGAGCCAAGATAGAATAAAGAGCCTGTTCATTTGAACAGGTTTTTTTATTGTATAACTAGTAAAGTAGGAGAATGATTATGGCAAGTGATTTACATATTCATACAACAGCATCTGATGGGAGATTATCACCGCAAGAGGTTGTTCAGTTGGCAATAAAGAATAACTTGAAGTATATAGCGATAACCGATCATGATACACTGAATGGTTTATTAAAACTTGATGAAAAAAATTTACTTTATCAAGAGTCAATAAAAATTATAAGAGGAATTGAATTTAGTGCAGATATGCCTTCAAATGAAGTTCATATTCTTGGATACCATATTGATTTATACTATCCTCCGTTAAAGGAAAAGTTAAAGTCACTGGTAGATGCACGCTGGAATCGTCTAGATAACATGATAAAAAAACTTAATTCTTTAGGATACATAATAAAAAAGGAAGAAGTTTTGGAAATAGCAGGAGATACGACATCTATAGGCAGAGCACATATCGCTAGATGTTTAGTTGAAAAAGGCTATTTTAAAAGGCTTGGGGAGATATTTGATCAGCTTTTAGGTAAAAATTGTCCAGCCTATGAACCTCATGCTAAACTTACATGTGAAGAAATTATTCAATTAGTTTCGCGGGCTGGAGGAGTTTCTATAATAGCACATCCTGGTATGATAGGTGATGATAAAATTGTTCATCATTTAATTGCTTTAGGGATTAGTGGAATTGAAGTCTTTCATCCTAAACATAGCCCTGAAGAGGTTATAAAATATATGGAGTTGGCTAAAAAAAATAACTTATTCATTACTGGAGGCTCAGATTATCATGCAATAAAGACCAGATATCCAGAGAAGTTAGGGATGTTTACTATTGATGATATTTGGGCAGAAATTTTAGATAAGAAAAGTTGCTAATTACAAATACATTTATTTTTGATATAATAATGATATTTATGAGAGTAAAAATTGGTAGTTTATTTAAGGGAGGGGCAAAATGGAAGTTATTGCTCTAGTAGGTCCTAGTGGAACTGGTAAGAGTCATAGAGCTCTCGTCGTTGCCCATAATGAAAAAGCAGATGCAATTATAGATGATGGTATTTTGATCAAAGATAATAAAATTATTGCGGGTCGTTCTGCGAAGCGCGAAGCTAGCAAAATTATGGCAGTAAAAAGAGCAATTTTTATCTTGGAAGATCATGCTAAGGAAGTTCGCGAGGCAATAAAAGAGATAGTACCTAAAAAAATTCTTATTTTAGGTACTTCAGAAAATATGGTGCATAAGATAGCAGAGATTCTTGGTTTACCGGCAATAAAAAAAATTGTTCGAATTGAGGATATTGCAAGTAAAGAAGAAATTAATAAAGCACAATATTATCGCTTAAAGCAAGGAAAACATATTATCCCTGTACCGACGATTGAATTAAAACCACATTTTTCGGGATATTTAATTGATCCGTTAGATATTTTTTTAAAAAAAACGAAAACAAAGCGGCGTAGACTTGGTGAAAAATCTATTGTTCGACCAATGTTTAGTTATTATGGGAAACTAACAGTGAGTGACGAAGCCGTCGCATCTATAGTAAGGCATGTTATTGAACTAGGGGAAGTAAAAGGAAAAGCATATAAAGTTCGGGTAAAACGAGAAAGAAATCTAGAGAATGAGGTTGGTCTTGTTATTACAGTGGATGTAAAATTACCTTATGGTATTTATTTACCGAAAATAGCAGAACAAAAACGCAAAGAAATCCTAACAGCAGTTGAGCTAATGACAGCAATGAATGTATATAAGATAGATGTTTATATTATAGGATTGACTATGAAATAAATGGAGGCTTTTCATGTTGAATCAAAATTTAGTGTTATTCTCTGGATACGCGAAATTACCAACTGGAATTACAGCTGGAGAACTATATAAAACAATTGGACTGATTGTTATCGTAGATGTAAATACGAGTGAAATTATTCAGGCGGACTGCACTTTGGCGACGAATTTAGCTAGTCAGCATGTAGCTGGAGCATTAATTGGCTGCTCCTTTAAAAACGGACCGGATGGAATGTGTCAGATGATTGAACGCATTTATCAGGGAAGTGCAAAAAAAGCGATTATTACAGCGATTCGAATCATTTATGATAAATACCGCAATTTTATGCTAGAATATGAAAATACTATAGAAGAGACGTAATGAAGATTTTTGGAGGCAATTTTATAGATGCAAAATATTAAACAGAAGTTTGTAAGTTTTTTGACTTATGGATGTCAAATGAATGAGAATGACTCTGAACGCTTGGCAGGTCAGTTGAAAAATATAGGGTATGAAAAGCAAGATGACTTGTCATTGGCTGATTTAATTATTGTAAATACTTGTTGTGTGCGTGAAAGTGCAGAAAATAAGATTTATGGAAAAATTGGTGATTTAAAAAGGTTAAAGACAGCTAATCCGAATTTAATTATAGGAATTACAGGTTGTATGGCACAAAAAGATGGTGATGCTATATTAAAAAAAGCATCACATGTTGATTTTGTCATGGGAACAAATAAAATTCATGAGATATCTAATATTATCGCAGAAGTTGAACAATCGCATGGCAGAGTGGTTAATATTATTCAAGGAGATCAGGAAATGCCTGGAGATTTACCTACTATACGTAATGGTTCAATATCTACATGGATACCAATTATGTATGGGTGTAATAATTTTTGTACGTATTGTATTGTACCTTATGTGCGAGGGCGTGAACGCAGTCGTGATTTAGAAGATATTTTAAAAGAAGTTCGTGATGTAGCATCGCAAGGATTTAAAGAGATCACTTTACTTGGTCAGAATGTGAATTCTTATGGAAAGGATAGTGCGTCAGCGGATTTTGCAGATTTATTAACTGCAGTTGATAAAATAGAAGGCATTGAACGAATTCGTTACATGACATCTCATCCGCGTGACTTAAATGATAAAGTTATTGAGGCGATTAAAAATAGTCGTCATATATGTGAGCAATTTCATTTACCTGTCCAATACGGAAATGATACTATTTTAAAAGCTATGAATCGTGGCTATACAACGGATGATTACCGGAATTTAGTAAGGAAAATTCGTGAGGCTGTTCCTCACGCTAGTATTACGACAGATTTAATTGTTGGCTTTCCAGGTGAAACAGAGGAAACATTTCAAGATACTTTGAATTTTTTAAAAGAAATTCGTTATGATGCAGCATATACATTTTTATATTCCAAACGGTCAGGTACGCCAGCTGCTGAAATGCAAAATCAAGTTTCTACTGAATTAAAAAAGAAACGGTTACAGCAATTGATGGATGTACAGAATCAGATCAGTTTAGAGATTAATCAACAATTAGAAGGACGAGTTCTTGAAGTTATGGTTGAAGGATCTAGTAAAACAGACGAAAATGTATTGTCTGGTCGGACTCGCACAAATAAGATTGTTTTATGGGATAAAGTTGGACATGAAGCAGTAGGGCAGCTTGTGCAAATTAAAATCACGCATCCACAAACGTGGGTATTGAAAGGTGAATTAATATAAAAGACATCTGGTTTAATTTGTTGATTTGTAGTAAAATGGGTAAGTAGGAGTTTGGCAATAAAAAGATGGAGATAGAATATTTTTTATTGTAGTAAATGAATTTTTATTACAATAAAAGACATGGTTCTATCTCTTTTTATATCTAAATTTTGTAGTAAAGGAAGTGGATTTATGGCTGGATATACGCCTATGATGGCACAATATAAAGAAATAAAAAGTAAACATCCTGATGAAATTTTATTTTTTCGATTAGGAGATTTTTATGAAATGTTTTTTGAAGATGCACAGTTAGCATCGCGTGAGCTAGAGATTACGCTAACTGGACGTGATGCAGGATTACCAGAGAGAATTCCAATGTGTGGAGTGCCTTATCACGCTTCAGAAGGGTACATTACAAAGTTAATCAATAAAGGATATAAAGTTGCGATTTGTGAACAGACTGGAGATGTAAAAGCAAAAGGATTAGTTAAACGAGAAGTGATAAAAATTATTACTCCGGGAACTGTACTATCCGAAACGGTTTTATCTGATGCAAATAATAATTATATTGCCTTACTTTATGAAGATGACGGGAAAACGACTTTAGCTGGTGCGGACATTTCGACAGGTGAATGTTTTTATGGAATTTATGATAGCGATACAAGACGTCAAGAATTATTTGACCAATTATATCGTTTGATGCCCCCAGAAATTATTTTGGTAGAAGCACTTTCCTTTAATAATGAATTAAAAGAGTTTTGTAATTTAAGGTTAAACCATTGTAGTTTTTCTTTTATGAAAGAGGTGTCATTAGATGATGAGGAATTATTAAATGTACATTTTGATCACAATGAACAACCTCATAGTACTTATGCTCGTAAAGGGACAGCTGCATTGTTGAGATACTTGCATGATACGGTAAAAACGGATTTAACGCATTTAAATCGATTAACTTACTTAGATTCCACTGAAAATTTAATCATGGATACATATACTTTGCGAAATTTAGAGATTACGAGAAATCTTCGTGACGGTGGGAAAAAAGATACTTTATTAGGGGTATTGGATTTTACTAGGACAGCAATGGGGAGTCGATTATTAAAAAAATGGTTAGAGTATCCTTTACTTAATATAGGTCAGATTAATGCGCGTCAGGCAGCGATTTCAGAATTAATAGATACATTTAGTATGAGAAATCAATTAATGGAAGCGTTAAAGGAAGTCTATGATTTTGAACGTCTTTTAACTCGAATTGAAGTTGGAACAGCAAATGCTCGAGATTTAGTATCTCTTAGGTTATCACTTGCTAGTTTACCTAAAATTAAAGAGAGCTTAAAGGATGCGAAAAGCGACTTATTATGTAAGGCATTTGAAAATATTGAATTATATGATGATGTTGTAAATTTGCTGAATCATGCAATTGTTGATACACCGGGAATCTCGCTTCGTGATGGTGGGATTATTAAAGAAGGATATCATAAGGAGCTAGATGAGCTTAGAGTAATTGCGCGTGATAGCAGACAAATGTTACAAGACATGGAGCAACATGAAAAGGATACTACAGGCATTAAATCTTTAAAAATTGGTTATAACAAGGTTTTTGGCTATTATATAGAAGTTACGCATTCTAATGCTGCAGCTGTGCCAGAATATTATATTCGTAAACAGACGCTGGCAAATGCAGAACGATATATTACTCCAGATTTGAAAGAATTTGAAACAAAAATTTTAGGTGCGCAAGAAAAAATTGTTAGTCTAGAATATCAGCTTTTTGTTGAAATTCGCGAGCAGATTAAAAAATTAATTTATCGTATTCAAAAGACGGCTCGGCAAGTTGCAAAGGTTGATTCATTATATAGTTTAAGTGAAGCGGCTAGCCGTTATAATTATATATGTCCTAAAATGAATACTAATGGAGAAATCATAATAAAAGATGGGAGACATCCATTAGTAGAGCGAATTCTCGAACGGGAATTATTTGTACCCAATGATACAGAACTAAATCATCATGAAAGTGAAATTATGGTGATTACTGGACCCAATATGGCTGGAAAATCAACCTATATGAGGCAAGTTGCGTTATTGACACTTATGGCGCAAGTTGGAAGTTTTATTCCGGCTAGAGAAGCTTCAATTACTCCTGTTGATAGAATTTTTACACGAATTGGTGCAAGTGATGACTTAGTCAGTGGGCAAAGTACATTCATGGTAGAAATGAATGAAGTTGCACAAATATTAAAATATGCAACAAAAAAAAGCTTAATTGTGCTTGATGAAATTGGTAGAGGAACGAGCACTTTTGATGGAATGAGTATTGCTAGAGCCGTAATTGAATATGTTAGAGATAAAATTGGGGCAAAAACATTATTTGCGACGCATTATCATGAGCTGACGGATTTAGAAAATTACAGTGAGAGAATTAAAAATTATTGCGTAGCTGTAAAAGAGCGCGGTAGTGAAGTTGTATTTTTACGAAGAATTATTCAGGGCGGTGCTGATAAAAGTTATGGTATTCATGTAGCAAAATTAGCTGGTTTGCCAAAAGTGGTCACAGAACGGGCGAAAAAGATTCTTGCTGATCTAGAAGCAGAACCGACAAAGCAAATAAAACATATGGATACAAAAGTGGTAAAAGAAAAAGCGATAAGTGCAAATGAGGGTATGTCATCTTTATTTGCAAATCCATTAAATGAGCAAATCTTAGCATTGGATGTAATGAGCATGACACCGTTAGAAGCAATTAATAAATTATATCAATTACAGCAGGAAGCAAAAAAAGAGGCTGGTAAGATATGAGTAGTTTAATTCATGTCCTAGATGAACAGACAATAAATAAAATAGCTGCGGGAGAAGTTGTAGAACGTCCGGCATCAGTGATAAAAGAATTAGTAGAAAATGCAATTGATGCTGGTGCAACTAAAATTGAAGTGGAAGTTATGGCTGGTGGAACTAGTTTTATGCGCGTTACAGATAATGGCCGCGGTATGAGCAAAGAAGATGCCCAGCTAGCAGTTTTACGCCATGCAACTAGTAAATTGTACCAAGTAAGTGATTTATCTTCGCTTGTTACTTTAGGTTTTCGTGGCGAAGCATTAGCAACAATTGCATCTGTATCAAAATTTTCATTAACTACGCGTTTAGTAGATGATGAATTTGCTACATTGGTTGAAATACAGGGTGGAACGATAATTGACACTAGAGAAGCTGGTGGAAATATTGGAACAACAATTAAAGTGGAAGATTTATTTTATAATACACCTGCGCGAAAAAAGTTTTTAAAAACACCAAATTCAGAAGGAACACATATTAATGATATCTTAATTAAATTAGCAATATCTAATCCCAATATATTATTTAAATTTATTAATAATAATAAATTAGTTTTAACTACTCCGGGAAATGGAAATTTATTTGATACATTACAAAGTATTTATGGTGTAAAAGTTGGTAATGAGTTACTAGGTGTACATTTTCAAGATGAAGGAATTGGAATTTCGGGATATTTATCAAAACCAGCAATACTGCGTAGCAGTAGACAATGGCAAACTTATATTGTGAATGGAAGAGTTATTAGTAGTCGTTCGATTGCTAAGGCAATAGATAATGCGTATCATTCTATGCTGCCGAAGAATGGGTTTCCTTTAGCAGTATTAACTATTAATGTTCCTCAACATACAATAGATGTAAATGTGCATCCACAGAAAACAGAAATGAAATTTTCTGATGAAGGTAGAATTTTTAAAGCTGTATATAAAGCTGTATTAGACGCAATAAAAATGCCAGAAAATTTGGAGACAGTAGCATCTACGGTACAAAATATTGAAAGACACTATACAAGTGTTCCTATAAGTTTTCCTCATAATGATTTAAAACTAGCGCAAAATCAAACATATAATAATTCGTTAAGAAGAGAGCTTGAATTGAAAGATCCTAATGCTGATTTTTCAACAGCTCAAAAGATGTTATCGACTGAAAAAAATCGTGAATTTAGAACAAGAGAAAATGTGCAAGAAAATAAGGTGGAATCTTATATTGCGGAAGAAACTTCAAACTATACAGAACCATTACAGCCGATGGGACAAGTGGCTGATTGTTATATTATTGCCAGTGCAGGAAAAGATTTATATATTGTAGATCAACATGCTGCGCATGAGAGAATTCTTTATGATAGGTTTGCTCAAATGGCAGAAGAAATTCCTTCACAGCAGTTGTTAGTCCATTTATTTCTAGATTTTGATGATAAAGAATATCAAATTATATTAGATAACCAAGCGTTGTTTTCAAAACTTGGATTTTCTATGGAGCCTAGCGGTCCGTCAGCGATGCGATTAACTGAGGTGCCTGCAGATATCCCTATTGGTGAGGCTGAGGCAATTATTCGAGAAATTCTCGGCGAAGTGCAGGAAATGCGAAATCCTTCAGCAAAAGAAATTCGACATGCATGTATTGCAGTTACCGCATGTCGGGCGGCAATTAAAGCAGGGGATTTATTGAATATTAGACAGATGCAAATTATTTTAGATGAACTTGCGAATACGACGCTGCCGTATACTTGTCCACATGGACGCCCTGTGATTATTAAATTTCAAAATGATGAATTAGCAAAGATGTTTAAACGAACTTAGATGAGGTGTAAAATGAAAGTCATTGTAACGACAGGACAAAAAGTTACAGAGTCTTTGATAGAAAGAGCAAAAATGATTGCTGACAAACTAAACATACAATTTGTTTTCCGAAATAATGATTCTGTTGAATTGCTAAAGAGGCGTTCTAAAGCAGATATTATAATTGTTGTAACAAAACAACGTATAGTTGCATATACTGATGAGGGTGAATTATTTTTTCATTTAAATATGGCACAGTTAAGAATTCAAAATATTGATCGCGGACAGGTTGATCATATGGTTATGGCAATGCACCTTAAAAAAGGAATGTCGGTTTTGGATTGTACATTAGGGATGGGAACTGATGCAATTGTAGCAAGTTACATTGTCGGTGTAGAAGGTAAAGTTGTAGGTGTGGAAAATTCCGGAGTTACATCATTTATCGTAAAAAATGGCTTGGAAGAATTTTGCGTTGAAAATGTTAGGTTAGAAAAAGCATTGAAACAGATTGAAGTTGTACAAGCTGATTATAATCAGTATTTACTTAGTTTGCCGGATAAAACCTTTGATGTTGTTTATTTTGATCCAATGTTTCGGCACCCATTAAAAGAAAGTGTTGCACTAAAGCCGCTACGTGCAGTTGCAGATCATCGCCCTATTGAATTACAGGCTTTAAAAGAAGCAAGGCGAGTTGCTAGAAAATACGTTGTTGTAAAAGAAAATCGTCGGAGTAAAGAGTTTGAACGATTATTCATAGAAAATATTGTTGGGGGAAAATATAGCAATATAAACTATGGTGTTATACAGGTAGGTGATGAAAATAGAAAAAGTAATTACAATTATTGGACCAACTGCTGTTGGAAAAACAAATCTTAGTATTGAACTGGCAAAAAAATTAGATACGGAAATTATTTCTGGTGATTCAATGCTAGTCTATAAAGGGTTTTCTATCGGAACAGCAAAACCAACGAGGGGAGAACAGTCTGGCGTTAAACATCATTTTATTGATATACTTGAATCCGATGCAGAATTTAATGTTACACAATTTAAAGAATTAGCAGCAGCACAAATCAATGAAATTAATAAAATGGGGAAAATTCCGATTATTGCGGGTGGAACTGGATTATATGTAAAGTCTTTATTAGAAGATTATCAATTTAATGAAACCCCTGGCGATGAGAAGTATAGAATGCAGTTAGAAGAACTTGCTAGAGAAAAAGGAAAAGAGTATGTGCATGCTATGCTGGAAAAAGTTGACCCAGTTGCAGCGAATAGATTGCATATCAATGATTTTCGTCGTGTGATTCGCGCATTAGAAGTATATCATTTAGGTGGAGAGAGTATTTCTCAAGAAAAAGGTGCGAAGGATAATCAATTGGTATATAATGCTATGGTGATTGGATTAATGATGGATCGTAGTCATTTATATGAACGTATTAATGAGCGAGTTGATTTGATGGTCGATGCAGGTCTGATTGATGAGGTAAAACAACTTCTTCATCACGGCGTTTCGCCTACTTGTCAAGCAATGAAGGGAATTGGATACAAAGAAATTGTTGAATATTTGCAAGGCGAAGTATCTTTAGACTATGCGATAGAGCATATTAAAAAATCCACACGACATTTCGCAAAAAGACAATTGACATGGTTCCGGAAGATGCCATATATTCGTTGGTATAATGTAGAGAAATATACTCCCAATGAAATCGTGGAAGAAATTTACAAGGATGTGGCAGGATATTTTTTGATTAAGTAGAATACTGTTAATGCAACCATAATAAAATAGGGGGGGTTTGGGTGTGGCAGTTAAGGGCATTAATTTGCAGGACAGTTTTTTAAATCAAGTGCGTAAAGAAAATGTAGCTGTTATTATATATTTAATGAATGGTTTTCAATTAAGAGGTTTAGTAAAAGGCTTTGATAATTTTACCGTTATTATTGAAAATGATGGCAAACAGCAATTGGTATATAAACATGCTATATCGACAATTACTCCATTTAAAGCGTTGAATAATAGTTATTCTCACGATAAAGAAGAATTTGAGTAAAAATAGCTGGGCATTTATGCCCAGCTATTTTAAGGAGCTATAGAATGAAAAGTAGAGGATTTGAAATTGTTACAGAATATAAAGAAAAGAATATTCGTTTACCACAGCGTAAAACGGTAGCAAGTGCAGGCTATGATATCGAATCAGCTGTTGATATCGAATTATTTCCACATAAAGTTACTATTGTACCTACTGGAATTAAAGCATATATGCAAGAAAATGAATATTTGGGAATACATATAAGATCTGGATTTTCAATAAAGAAAAAAATATGCTTAATTAATAGTCAAGGTGTTATTGATGCTGATTATTATAATAATAAAGACAATGAAGGACATATAATGATTGCTTTTTATAATCATAATGATGAAGTCGTTCATATTGATAAAGGTGAGCGCATTGCGCAAGGTGTTTTTTATCAATATTTAACCGTGGATGATGATATATCAAATGGTGTCATCCGTAAAGGTGGAATGGGTTCAACTGGAGAAAGGTAGCAGGTGATTACATGGACTTGTTTTCTTATTCAAATCAAAATAATTTGAATCAAACTCAACCGTTGGCAGTACGAATGAGACCTCGTGACTTTAACGAATTTATTGGTCATGAAGATATAGTCGGCAAAAATAAATTTTTACGCAAGATGATTGAAGCCGATAAGATTCCATCTATGATTCTATTTGGACCACCAGGAACGGGAAAAACGACATTGGCTCAAATGATCGCAAAAATGACAAATAGCCATTTTGAAAAAATCAATGCAGTAGCCGCAGGAATTAGCGATATTCGCAAAATTGTTGAGGCTGCGAAAGAAAGATTACATCTCTATACGCAAAGAACAATAATTTTTATTGATGAAATACATCGCTTTAATAAAGGACAACAAGATGTATTATTACCTTATGTAGAGGATGGAAGATTAATTTTAATTGGTGCGACAACGGAAAATCCATATTTTGAAGTAAATGTAGCATTATTATCAAGAGTACGTGTAGTGAAATTGAGTTTGCTTTCTAGAGAAAATATTCAAAACATTTTAAAGCAAGCATTGCAAGATAAAGAACGTGGTTTGGGAAATGAAAAATTTATTTGTGACGAAAAAGCATTGCTGCTGATCACAGAGATTTCATCTGGGGATGCAAGAGTGGCGCTTAACATTTTAGAGCAAGCGACAGCTTTGCTAGAATCTGGGGGCGTTATAAATATAGAAGTATTGCAAGAAGTTATAGGTGAAAAACTACATAACTATGATAAAAGTGGAGATAAACATTATGATACGGTTTCTGCATTTATAAAAAGTATGCGAGGAAGTGATCCGGATGCAGCATTGCACTATTTAGCCAGAATGTTAGTTGCAGGTGAAAATATTAATTTTATTGCACGAAGAATTGCAATTTGTGCAGCAGAAGATGTTGGAAATGCGGATCCACAAGCTCTAGTAGTTGCGATGGCAACGGTACAAGCAGTGCAATTTCTCGGTATGCCAGAAGCGAGAATTCCACTTGCGCAAGCTGTAACTTATATTGCTTCAGCCCCTAAAAGTAATGCTGCTTATTTAGGTATTGATGCAGCAATTCATGACGTCAAAACAAAAAATTGTGGAGTTGTTCCGCCCCATTTGAGAGATGCACATTATAAAGGGGCATCTAATCTTGGGGCTGGGAAGGATTATGTTTATCCGCATGATCATGGAGAACATTTTTTTTATCAACAATATTTACCTGATGAATTAAAAAATATTTTTTACTATAAGCCTACAGAGCAGGGGCAGGAAAAAGAAATGAAATTAAGATTACAGAGATTTTGGGGTACTAAATATTAATAGTATTGAGTCACTTTTTGTCTTGATTACATAAGATAAAACAAGAGGTGAGGAAAATGCAACCTGTATTTAGTCTAAATGGGCAACATGTTGCTTGGCTTATTGGAAATTTCGTTTACGATAAAGTTGGGCAGCCGATTGCTTTTGTAAGTGGTGGTGGATTATATTCTAGTTCAGAAGGTTATATTGGTCAGATATTTAAAAATGGTGAAGCTTTTACTTGGCGTATTTTACATTCGAAGTAAATCGATTTATTAAGAGGTGCTACCGAATATAGTTTGATATTCGGTAGCACCTTTTTTTTTTTATGTTATAATAAAGAGGATTATTATGCATAATTATGAGAGATAATACGATAAAGTGTAGGAGAATGATTTTGAACATATATAGTGTAAGTGAAATTACAAAATATATAAAAAGGTTAATAGATGTAGAGCAGACTTTACAAACCGTTCTAATTCGAGGTGAATTATCAAATTTTAAAAAACATTATTCAGGTCATTGTTATTTCACGCTCAAAGACCAGCAGTCATCAATAAAATGTGTGATGTTTAAAAATAAAGCACAGTTTTTAAAATTTATGCCACAAGATGGCATGCAAATAGTTGTTAGTGGTTATATAACAATATTTGAGCGCGATGGACAGTATCAACTTTATGCGGATAGTCTATTTCCGGATGGTATAGGTGAACTAAGTCTTGCTTTTGCGCAATTAAAGGAAAAATTAACTATGGAAGGTTTATTTGATTCTGTACATAAAAAAATATTGCCGTATTTTCCGAAAAAAATTGGTGTTATTACTTCAGCAACAGGTGCGGTTTTACGTGATATATATACTGTTTCCAAAAGGAGAAATCCACAGATTCAATTATGTTTGTATCCAGTAAAAGTTCAAGGAGATGAAGCTCCATTCGAAATCGTTCATGCAATTGCGGCTTTTAATACAAAATTTCCGGTAGATGTCATCATTGTTGGCCGTGGTGGCGGTTCAATAGAAGATTTGTGGGCATTTAATGATGAAAAAGTTGTCCGTGCAGTTTTTGAGTCAGCTATTCCTATTGTTTCGGCTGTAGGTCATGAAACCGATTATACTTTAACTGACTTTGTTAGTGATGTACGAGCGGCCACTCCTTCGCAAGCTGCTGAGCTTATTGTGCCTGATGTTAAAGAGCTTTTGCATCGAATTCGAATTTTACGCGATAAGATGGATATAAAAGTAAAACACATCCTAAGTGAAAAGCGACATAGAATAAATTTATGTAAGCAAAAGCGTATATTGTCAAATCCGCAATTTATATTAGATAGAAAGAGAGAGTTATTAGATAAGTGTGTAGAACGAATGGGACAAGGAAAATGTAATCAATTATTACAGAAACGTCACGGCTTAGAAGTGTTATTGGAAAAGCTTTTGCTCTTAAACCCTTTAGCGGCGTTAAACCGTGGATATACTATAGCTAAACAAGAAAACATCTTGATAAAATCAATTAAGCAAGTGAAGAAAGATGAAAATTTAACTTTATATTTAGCAGATGGGAAAATAGATACCAAAGTAACTTGTATAGGGGAGGGAACTTTGACAAATGGCAGTTGCAAAAAATAAAAAACTATCTTTTGAAAATGCATTAAAAAATTTAGAAGAAATTGTTTCTGAATTAGAAAATGGCGAAATTAGCCTTGACGAACTGATGGATAAATATAAAGAAGGAGTATTATTATCAAATTTATGTATAGAAAAGTTAGATAATGCAGAAACTGCAATTGATAAACTATTAAAGGAAAGTAAAGGCAAAATAGTGACAGTAGATTATAAAATAAAGGCGGATGATGAGAATGTTTAAAGAATATTGTGAAAGCAAAATACCTCTTATCGAAGCTGAACTATCTACGTTACTAAAGACTGATCATAATATAGCACCTAAATTATATGATGCAATGCAGTATAGTTTATTAGCAGGAGGAAAGCGTCTAAGACCGATTTTACTTATGGCTGCCGCGGAAGCTGTAAGTGGAGAAGACGGGAAACCCTATATTAAACCTGCATGTGCTTTAGAGATGATTCATACATATTCATTGATTCATGATGATTTACCAGCGATGGACGATGATGATTATCGTCGGGGAAATTTAACGAATCATAAAGTGTTTGGTGAAGGAATTGCTATTTTAGCTGGAGATGCTTTACTTACAAATGCATTTGAGGTAGTATTGCGTCAAGAAAATGTTCCTGCGGAGCGTTTGCTAAAGGTTGTAAAAGAATTTAGTGAGGCAGCTGGTTACAATGGTATGGTTGGTGGACAGGTAATTGATTTATTGTCAGAAAATAAAAAAGTAGATATAGAAACTTTGAGATTAATGCATCAAGCGAAAACTGGAGCATTATTTCGAGCGGCAATTCGAAGTGGTGCGATTCTGGCAGGTGCAAATAAAGAAGAAATGATAGCTTTAACTGAATATGCAGAAAATTTTGGCTTGGCATTTCAAATTACTGATGATATTTTAGATGTTATTGGCGAGGCTGCAAAGATTGGTAAGCCTGTAGGAAGTGATATAAAAAATAATAAGTCGACCTATGTGACTTTATATTCTTTGGAAAAGGCTAAAGAAATGGCAAATGACGCTGTTGCATCTGCATTAGATGCATTGAAGATTTTTGGAAGGGAGGCCGAATTTTTAAGGCACGTAGTTCGTTATCTAATAACACGTGATCATTGAGGTGAAATAAATGGCTGAACTAATTTTCCAATTGATGAATAATACAATTTTATTTTCAGCTTTATTTGCATGGTTTTTGGCACAAGTGTTAAAAACTCTATTTGATTTTATTTCATCTAAGGAATTTAGTTTGGAACGAATGTTTGGATCTGGTGGAATGCCAAGTTCTCATACGGCATTGGTCGTTGGAATGACGACGGCGATTGCTATGCGTGAAGGAGCTGATTCTACGTTATTCGCAATTGCTTTTGTTTTTTCATCTGTTGTTATGTATGATGCGGCTGGAATTAGACGTGCAGCAGGAAGTCACGCGAGAGTGTTAAATCAAATAATTAAAGAATTAAAAGTAAATCATACAGTACATCAGATTACATTAAAAGAGTTGCTTGGTCATACACCAATAGAAGTTTTGGTAGGTGGATTATTAGGTTTTACCACAGCTTATGTTTTTTGTAAGATGATGTTTATCTAAATGGTTCTATGATATAATAGAAGTGTTTTGGTAGGTAGTTTCCTAAGGATGTGAGATTTTTGAATAAAATATTAGATAAAATAGATAGTCCAAAACAACTAAAGCAACTTTCCTTAATACAGTTAAATAAGCTCGCGGGAGAAATCCGCGAGCTTATTATCCGTACAATTGCGGAAAATGGTGGACATTTAGCACCAAGTTTAGGTGTTGTAGAATTAACTTTGGCATTACATACGGTATTTGATTGTCCAGAAGATAAATTTATTTGGGATGTTGGGCATCAGTCTTATGTTCATAAGATTTTAACTGGGCGGCGGGATGCTTTTTCGACGATTCGCACACAAGGTGGTTTAAGTGGATTCCCCAAACGAAGCGAAAGTCCTTATGATAGTTTTGGTACAGGACATTCTAGCACTTCGATTTCCGCGGCTCTTGGTATGGCAATTGCTAGGGATTTATCAAAAAAAAATAATTATGTAGTTGCAGTGATTGGCGATGGCTCGATGACGGGGGGACAGGCATTTGAGGCGTTAAATCATGCGGGTGATTTAGGAAAACATCTTATTGTTATTTTAAATGATAATGAAATGTCGATTGATAAAAATGTAGGTGCTCTATCGGAGTATTTATCAACGATGCGTACAGCACCTACTTATAATAAGGTAAAACATGATTTAGAGTTCTTATTGAAAAAAATACCGACAATTGGAGAGAGTGTTGCGAAGGTTGTAGAACGGCTAAAGGATAGTTTACGCTTTTTATTAGTTCCAGGAGAATTATTTGAAGAACTTGGGTTTAAATATGTAGGACCAATTGATGGACATAATATTGAATTGATGCGAGAAGTATTAGAAAAAGCAAAAACGATGCAAGGTCCAATTTTGATACATACCTTAACAAGGAAAGGCAAAGGCTATTTGCCAGCTGAATGTGAATCGGATAAATTTCATGGAGTTGGTCCATTCTGTATTGAAACTGGAGAGATCATAAAAAAAACTACGAATAAACCTACTTATACTTCAGTTTTTAGTAAAGTGCTTATTGAATTAGCTGAGGAAAATAAAAATATTGTAGCAATTACCGCAGCTATGCCAGAAGGAACTGGATTAAAAAAATTTGGTGAGATCTATCCAGATCGGTTTTTGGATGTTGGCATCGCGGAACAACATGCAGTCACAGTTGCAGCAGGATTAGCTTGTGAGGGAAAACAGCCAATTGTTGCATTATATTCGACATTTGCACAACGTGCATATGATCAAATACTACACGATGTTTGTTTGCAAAAATTACCGGTTGTTTTTGCTTTAGATCGTGCAGGGATTGTAGGCGAAGATGGACCGACGCATCATGGTGTTTTTGATTATAGTTATTTGCGGCATATTCCTAATTTAACGATAATGGCACCAAAGGATGAAAATGAATTAAAAGATATGTTAGCAACAGCATTTTCATTAAGGACACCGGTTGTAATTCGTTATCCGCGTGGGAATGGATTGGGCGTTGAAGTAAAAACAGAATATCAGCATATTCCTGTTGGTATGAGTGAAGAAATTTCAATTGGTTCAGATGTTATGTTTTTGGCTGTTGGAGCAATGGTTGATTCATGTGTAGAAGCAGTAAATTTACTGAAAGAAAAAAATGTTTCGGCTGGTGTTATCAATGCAAGATTTATAAAACCTTTAGATGAAAGAATGATAGAAGTTTTAGCAAAAACAGTTAAATACATTGTGACAATAGAAGATAATATGTTAGCTGGTGGTTTTGGTTCAGCGGTCTTAGAAGCTTTAAATGAACGAGAATTTTGTGATACAAAAGTTTTAAGATTAGGGTATCCGGATAAATTTATTGAGCAAGGAAAACGCGAAAACTTACTTGAGTTATATAAATTAACGCCTGCACATATAGCAGCAAGAACATATGCGTTTATCAGGAATATTGAGGTGCGGTGAGAGAGTATGGCAAAAGAGCGGTTAGATGTGTTATTGGTTGAAAGAAATTTAGTTGCAAGTCGTGAAAGAGCAAAAACGTCCATTATGGCTGGGTTAGTATATGTAGATGGGCAAAAAGTAGATAAAGCTGGAACGATGGTAAAAGATACCGTAGACATTAAAGTTACAGGGGATAGCATTGGCTTTGTTAGTCGAGGCGGGCTTAAATTGGCAAAAGCAATAAAAACTTTTGCAATTGACTTAACGAATAAAATCGTGGCGGATATTGGCGCATCTACAGGTGGATTTACGGATTGTTCTTTGCAAAATGGAGCGAAAAAGGTTTTTGCGATTGATGTTGGCTATGGTCAATTGGCATGGTCATTGCGTACAGATCCACGTGTAATTAATATGGAGAGAACAAATATTAGAAATGTAACTCCAGTGGATTTAGGCGAATTATTGGATTTTGCATCTATTGATGTAGCTTTTATCTCGTTAGATAAAGTTTTACCTGTTGTTAAAACTTTATTGTTACCTAATGCTGAAGTTGTGGCATTAATTAAACCACAATTTGAAGCAGGGAGAGAAAAGGTTGGGAAAAAAGGTGTTGTAAGAGATCCAGAGATACATAAAGAAGTAATTCGTAAAATTGTAAATTTATGCAATGAAATCTCGCTTATTCCAGTAGGTTTAACTTTTTCTCCAGTTAAAGGTCCAGAGGGGAATATTGAATATTTACTTCACATAAAGCTTGAAGATAAAAATGATGGCATTGATGCAGAGGTAATAGAGAATGTAGTTAGGGATGCACACAACGGTTTATAAGGTGTGGAGGCGAGAAAAATGCTTACAATAGGTGTTATTCCTAATATAGATAAAAAAGATGTCAATATATTGTTGGCGCGAGTTGTAGAGTTTTTTTCTGATAAAGAAGTGAAAATTATTATTGAAGAAAAAGCGGCTCTAGAATTAGGTTATCCCCATTTAGCGGTGGAATCTCTATTACAAAAAGATGTTGATTTGGTACTGACATTGGGTGGGGATGGAACTTTATTAAACGCTTGTCGTGTTTTAGCAAAAAAAAATATTCCGGTTTGTGGAATTAATATTGGAAGATTAGGCTTTTTGGCAGATATTGAATTAGCTGAAATAGAAAGTAAGCTGCAAAAAATTATTGATGGTAAGTATAAAATAGAAGAACGGCTAATGCTTGATGCAATCGTTAAACGAAATGGGGCAATGACTTATGTTGGCGCTGCAATTAATGATGTCGTTGTGACTAAAGGTGGATTTTCACGGATGATACGCTTAGGACTTTCTATTGATCATTCTATATTAGCGAATTATCAAGCGGATGGTGTCATTGTTTCTACTTCTACAGGATCAACGGGATACTCCCTTTCAGCAGGTGGTCCAATTGTTCATCCGAGTTTAAAGGTTTTGCTCATCACACCTATCTGTCCACATACGTTAAATGCAAGACCGCTAATTATATCAGAAGATGAGGAAGCTCATGTTAAAATTACGGCAACACATCATGATATTGTACTTACGATTGATGGACAGGTAAGTCATGGGTTGATAAGTGAAGATGAGATCATTGTAAGAAAATCAGCGCTAGTGGCAAGAGTTGTCAAATTTGACGATTCTAATTATTATAAAACTGTTCGGACAAAATTGTGGCGGGGAGATTGAAAAGTATGCAGATCTTAAATCCTGTAAGTGTTGCGCATAAGTTAATTCAAGAGCAGGTATATCGTGCTGAGATTCTTGTTGATGCAACAGCAGGCAAAGGAAACGATACTTTATATCTTGCAGAAAATTCATTAGCGACAGCTAAAATTTATGCATTTGATATTCAAGAATTGGCATTGCGCTGCACAAAGGAAAAATTGCAGGAAAAAGGGTTAGAGCGAAAAGTAACACTTATTTTAGATAATCATGCGAATGTAAAACAATATGTATTACGAGGTGTTGATGTTGCAATTTTTAATTTGGGCTATTTACCCGGTGGAAATCATGAGCTTACGACAACGATTGATACTACAATGCCTGCAATTGAAGCAATGCTTCAATTGTTAAATGTTGGCGGTGTAGTTGCGATTACGGCATATCCCGGGCATGAGAGTGGTAAGAGAGAATATCATTATTTAATTGATTTTTTGAGTAATTTACCCGTGAAAAATTATACTGTTAGCTGTTGGTCGATGATCAATCACGCAAGTACAGCCCCAGTAGTATACTTGATTGAAAAAGTAAGGAGTTGATTTTATGAAGGCTATACGTCATGCCCGAATAAAAGAAATCATTGAAAATACGATTGTTGAAACACAAGAAGATTTAGCGGAAGCTTTACGAAAACAGAATATTGAAGTTACGCAAGCGACTGTGTCACGAGATATTAAAGAGATGATGTTAATTAAAATTCCAACAGGCGATGGAAGGTATAGATATGCCTATCCTATAGAGAAAAATGTTATATTTTCTAAATCCCGTATGGCTAGAATGTTTCAAGACTCTGTGATTGGATTAAATTTTAGCGAAAATATTATTGTGATTAAAACATTGCCGGGAACTGCAAATGCTGTTGCCTCTACACTTGATTATGCGAAATGGCCAGAAATTATCGGAACAGTAGCTGGTGATGATAATATATTAGTTGTTGTAAAACCAATAGATGCAGTAGCTGAAGTTCTGAAAAAACTTGAATCCTTGACAAATTAATAGGAGTAAATCATATGTTAAAAAGATTAACGGTATGGAATTTTGCTTTAATTGAGCAGATAAAGGTTGATTTTTCAGAAGGTTTAAATATTTTAACTGGTGAGACTGGGGCGGGAAAGTCGATTATTATTGATGCGCTTGGAGCGATTTTAGGCAAACGAATGTCTGTAGAATATATTCGAAATGGTATGGATTGGTTTAGGGTAGAAGCTGTCTTTGACATTTCAAATCGCATGGATATTAAAACCTTTTTAATTGAAAACGGGATAGCTGATAATGAAGAGGTTTTAATTATTAGTCGTAAAGTTTCTAAAAATGCAAAAAATACGATTATGATTAATGATTGTCAGGTAACCTTAATGTTGCTGAAACAATTTGGTGAATTACTAATTGATGTGCATGGTCAGCATGAAAATCAAACATTATTTCGGCATGAAAATCAGTTTGCTTTAGTCGATAATAACGACCTAAAAATTAAAGAACTTTTAATGCAGTATAGACAAATTTATCAAGCATGGCGTAAAGAGGTTGCAATTTTACAGAAAAAAGAAGCGGAATCAAGAGAGTATGCACAGCGGATTGACATGTTAAAATGGCAGATTGATGAGATTGCTGCGGCAAAATTAAAAGAAAATGAAGATGAGAAATTAGAGGCAGAAATAAAAATATTAGCAAATGCAGAAAAAATTTCAGATCTGGCAAAAAAATCTTACCTATTGTTAGAGGGTGGAGACAAAGGTCATGTTGCAATAGTTCCATCACTGATAGAATTAAAGAAAAATATAGAAACAATTAGTCGTTATGATAGCCAAGTTTTAAATGCATTGAAAATGATTAATGAAGCAATTTGTCAATTAGAAGAGTGTACCTATGAGGTACGTGAATATGGCGATCAATTAGATTATAATCCAGAAAAGTTAAATAAGTTGCAAGATAGAATGGATTTAATTTATAAATTAAGAAAGAAATATGGCGCGACAATTGCAGATATTTTGCATCATTATAATAACGCAAAACAGGAATTATTAGAAATTGAAAATTTTGATGAGATTGTTTCAAAGTTAAAATCAACTATTGATTTGCTAGAGGTCAATATGCGAAAGCTCGCGGACGAGATAAGTCAAAGGCGTCAGGCAATTGCTATACAATTAGAAAAGAGTATTCAGGATCATTTGATAGATTTAGGAATGGCAAATGTTCATTTTAAAATTGCGGTAACGCGCAATGAAAAATTAGACTATTATGGTATAAATGATATAGAAATATTATTTTCGGCTAACTTAGGTGAGCAGTTAAAGGCTATACAAAAAGTAGCCTCTGGTGGTGAACTGTCACGCATAGCTTTAGCGATTAAAGCTGTATGTGCAGATAAAGAGGATATTGGTGTTATGATTTTTGATGAGATAGATACGGGAATTGGTGGGAAAACAGCGCAGATGGTAGCAGAAAAAATTGCTATGGTAGCAATGCATAAACAAGTTCTTTGCATTACACATTTGCCTCAAATTGCTTGTATGGCAGATTCACATTTATATATAGAAAAACAAACCTATGATGGAAAAACGATTACGAGTATTAAGTTGCTAGATGATACTGAACATTTGAATGAATTGGCGAGAATGGCATCTGGGGCAGATATCACAAAAGCGGCAATGGACAATGCCTTAGAAATGAAAAAAAATGCACAATTTAAAAAAAATCAATGGAAAAAAGAGGCGTAATTTAAAATACGCCTCTTTTTCTATATTTCAATAAGTTTTTGGAAATATGTAGGAATAAATGCAGAATAATCTGATTCTTAACAGGAAAAATAATTTTGATAAGTAATTGATTAAGGATGGTGAACAATGAAAAATTATAAGAAACTTATTGGAATAATTTTTTCTTTAATGATTATTGCATTTTCTTTATTGCCACAATTTCGTAATATCTACGCATTACCAGAGCAAATCGTTATAATGCAAGAGGATCTAAAAGTGTTTCAAACGAACTATCCTTTTACAATGACAGTAAATAATGCGGTCAAATCCGAAGTTACAAACAAACTTGATTCTTCGTTGCAACCTGTATTTTTGGATTCAGTTAAATTAAATAGCAATATTGTAGAATTTAAATTGCTAGGTGTTATTCCAATAAAAGAGGTTGCAGTAGAGGTGATTCAGCCAATTCATGTGAAGGCTGGTGGACAATCAATTGGCGTAATTTTGCATTCAGAAGGAATTATGGTAGTTGGAACATCGCCAATTATTGATGCAGGAGGGCAAAGATATTTTCCGGCAAAAGATGCAGGGATAGATGTTGGAGATATAATTATTAGTATTAATAATAAGATAATGAAAAAAGATATAGATGTGGCGGAGGCCGTTGAAGAGGCGGGGAAAAATAATATACCCTTAAAAATAGAATTTAAACATGATGCTGAAATAAAAGAAATACAAGTTCAGCCTGTATTTTGCCAACAAACAAAACGATATCGTATAGGATTGTTTGTGAGAGATAGTGCGGTTGGCGTAGGTACAATGACTTTTTATGATACAAAAAGCAATGTCTATGGAGCGTTAGGACATGTTATTGTTGATAGTGATACAAGTCAATCCATCAATTGTGAGAATGGGAAAATAGTTCAAGCATCAGTAGCTGGAATACAAAATGGAAAAGCTGGTTCGCCGGGGGAAAAAATAGGAAGATTTTTAGATGTAGAGCAATTAATGGGCACTATTGATAAAAATACTGATTTTGGTATTTATGGTAGGATAAATAAAGATGCTATTGTAGACTATTATGAGAGTGAATTGCCAGTTGCGTCAATGGCAGAAATCGAAACAGGGGCAGCTGAGATTTTAACAGTAGTTGAGGGGCAAAAAATAGAAAAGTTTGCAGTAGAAATAGAAAAAATTAATATGCAGAGTTATCCTAAGGGAAAAGGGCTAGTCGTAAAAGTTGTAGATAATAATTTACTTTCAAGAACTGGGGGAATAGTACAAGGAATGAGTGGTAGCCCGATAATCCAAAAAGGAAAAATAATAGGTGCAGTTACACATGTATTTGTTCATGATCCAACACGTGGATATGGTTGCTTTATTGACTGGATGTTAATGGAGGGCGGAATTATTCCTAAGCAAAACAATGAAAAAATTCCATCCCTATTCGGATAAAGTCATAGATATTAATAAAAATGTAGGATATTTTTAAATATATAAAAAAAATGTCGGAAAATGTTGAAAAAAATGTTGTATATTTTTTACAAAAAATAGAGGGAATAAAAGGTAACTGTCGAATATACCTATTATGTTCTTATAAAGTGCAAGGAGAGGATAATAGGTGATAAAAGGAAAAATTCGTGTTGCTGTAGCTGATGATAATCGTGAGTTTGTAGGAATTATTCAGGAGTATTTGTCAGAACAACCTGATATCGAGGTTGCAGGGGTAGCTTATGATGGAGAAGAAATCTTAAAAATTATTGAAGCAGAGGAACCAGATGTCATTATACTTGACATAATCATGCCTCACCTTGACGGCATTGGTGTTTTAGAAGCTTTAAATAATTCATCGGTAAAGCGCCCAAAAATTATCATGTTGACTGCGATAGGTCAAGAAAGTATTACACAGCAAGTTGTAGAATTAGGAGCAGATTACTACATCTTAAAACCATTTAATGTTGATGTAATTGCTAGTAGGATTAGACAATTAGCTGGAACAATTACAGAGCAAAGACCTTTAGTTGTTGCGCAAGCAATAAAAGCAAGACCTATGGATATGGAAGTGACCAATATTATTCGAGAAATAGGAATTCCCGCGCATATAAAAGGATATCAGTATTTACGCGATGCAATTATGATGATTATAAATGAAGTGGAACTGCTTGGAGCAGTTACAAAGGTTTTATATCCATTAATTGCTGAAAAATACATGACAACACCAAGTCGTGTGGAAAGAGCTATCCGCCATGCAATTGAAGTTGCTTGGGGCAGAGGAAATATGGATATGATTAATAAGATTTTTGGCTATACAATTAAACTTGATAAAGGTAAGCCAACTAATTCTGAATTTATGGCAATGATTGCTGATAAATTAAGAATGGAAATGCGGGCTTAAGATAAATAAATCCTAACGATAATCGTTGGGATTTATTTATTTAGTAAAGAAATATTTGTGGACATGATAAAAAACTTTACTTATTTATTAACGTATAGTAGATTACTATATAAGGACTTATTCTATGATTCATTCGCTTACATAACGAAATCTAAGCATAAAGATTTTGCTTATCTGCTTATAAATTTTCTGCTTTTATAAGTGAGAGTTAGAGTGGTTGAGTCTTTGTAAAAATGTGAGTAGAATTAAAAATTATCTGAATTAAGCTTTAGTTTATTATTGGAGGATACGGAAATGGATGAAGATTTAAAGGAGAAATTTTTGCATTCTGAAAATGTATTTGATGGTGCATTATTAAAAGTAAAAAAAGATACTGTTGCTTTACCAAATGGGAAAAAAGCAACAAGAGAATGGATTGAGCATCCAGGAGCGGTAGCGGTTGTTCCTATATGTAATGATGGTAAGATAGCTTTGGTTAGACAATATCGATATCCAGTTGGCAAGGTTATGTTAGAAGTTCCTGCAGGAAAACTAGATAGTGGGGAGCACCCAGATGAATGTGTTATTCGAGAATTAAAAGAAGAAACAGGGTATACTGCGCAAAAAATACGTAAGTTAACATCTATTGCAACAACCCCTGGATTCTCAAATGAAATGATTCATCTTTATGTGGCAGAGAATTTGATTACAGGAAAACAATGTCCAGATGAAGATGAATTTATTCATGTTGTAAAATATACTAAAGAAGAAATAAAAAATATGATTCAAAATGGAAAAATTAATGATGCAAAAAGTATTTTGGCTCTATTATTAGCGGGTGTATAGCGTATAGTATAAGTTAATAAAGTGGACAAATTGGTCTAAACTAAATCCTCTTTGCATAAGGTGTAATAGCATTATACAAGGGGGATTTTTATGTATAATAAATTTCGGTATGTTTTCCTCGAACATTTAAAAAAAAATATTGCAAAATATTTTTTTTCTATATTGGTTTTATTAGTTGGAATTGTAATTGGTGCTATGGCAATGAAGTTTTTACCTGAACTTCAGAGAAATGAATTAGCAGGCTATTTAAATTTATATTTAAGCAGCCTATCAGATACTTCCAAGATAAATGATAGCATGATTCTTGGTGATGTCATCATTAAGAACACAAAAACTATACTTGCTATATGGATTTTAGGATTTACGATTATAGGATTGCCGTTTGTTCTAGGAATTGTTTGTTTAAAGGGAATTGTTATTGGATTTACAGTAGGGTTCTTGGTTAATGAATATATTTATAAAGGGATTTTTTTAGCTTTAGCTGTTGTTCTCCCACATAACTTATTAAGTATTCCAATGATTTTAATAATGAGTATAGCAGCAATTAACTTCTCTCTAAACTTAATTAAAAGAAGGCAATATAAAAAAGATAATCTGGCATATTCATCTATCTTATATAGTATTATTTGCTTTATTTTGTGTATTGGAATAATTTTAAGCTCCTTATTAGAAGTTTATGTTTCCCCCGTATTTATGAGATGGATTGTCAATTTATTTTAGGAGAATGACTTATATAAAGGAGGTCTAATCTTGGTTATGTATGTAATAAATAAAAACTTTTTCATGAAAATAGGAAAAATATTTATTATTATTATTATTTTAATGATTCTTACCTGTTATGTTTTATCAAAGTTAATAGGCGATACTTCAATTTTTCAGCCTGACCAATATCAAATTCAAGATCGAAAATATCAGGAGCCTTTACGTGTTTAATCTGGTAAAATTTATTTTATTTATTTGATATATACTACAGGGGAATAGTTTTTTATGTGGAATTTATTATGTATGTAATTATTGTTTTATACTAGTAAACTAAGGTTTTATTTGTTGATTTAGAACAGCAAAATTTATTTGCAGCATAATTTTTATTGTGTATAGTGTATGAAGAGTGAAGGATGGTAATCATGGAAGGATACGTAAATGCTTTTATAAATTATTTAGCAATTGAGCGTGGATTAGCAAAAAACACTTTGGAATCCTATGGTCGTGATTTAAAGCAATTTCAAAATTATATGAACGATTTAAATTTAGAAGTTGAAAAAGATTCTAATGAGAATATGATCCAAGAATATTTAAAAAGTTTACAAACTAAAGGTCGTGCTGTGTCAACAATTTCACGAAATATTGCTGCAATTAAAGCATTTTATCAGTACCTTGTTAAAGAAAATTATTTAGAAAATGACCCATCTCAATCATTAGATACACCTAAAGTAGAAAAAAAATTGCCTAAAATTCTTTCTGTTCATGAGGTTGAGGAATTGTTAAAACAACCAGAGATAAAATCTTCTGGAGGATTAAGAGATAAAGCGATGCTTGAATTACTTTACGCTACCGGTATTAGAGTTTCGGAATTAATCGCATTAAACATATCTGATATAAATTTAGATATGGGGTACGTTAAATGTTATGGAAAAGGATCAAAGAATCGGATTGTTCCGCTTGGTTCCATTGCAGTAAAAGCAGTACACGATTATATTATAAAAGGAAGAATGAAAGTTGTTCGTACATATGATGAACCAGCATTATTTATTAACCATCATGGTGGTCGATTAACAAGACAAGGGTTTTGGAAAATTATAAAAAAATATGCACAAGAAGCCGGTATTACTAAAGATATTACCCCACATACACTAAGACATTCTTTTGCAACGCATTTATTAGAAAATGGTGCAGATTTACGTTCTGTACAGGAAATGTTGGGGCATGCTGATATATCGACAACTCAATTATATACACAAATAGTAAAAAATCCGCTCAAAGAAGTGTATGATAAATCACATCCGCGTGCATAATGAAAGTAATTGTTGTGATAGGAGTTGATGAGATTGTTTAAAAGAATTTTTGTTATCATTATGGATAGTGTAGGTATTGGAGAAGCACCAGATGCAGATAAATTCGGTGATGTCGGATCAAATACATTAGGTAATATTGCTAAAGTATGTGATGGGTTGTATTTGCCAACTTTAGAATCTTTAGGCTTGGGCTGCATCTCTAATATTAAAGGGATTAAAAATGTACAAAATCCATTGGCTAGCTTTGGGAAAATGATGGAAATTTCAAAAGGAAAGGATACAACTAGCGGACATTGGGAAATTGCAGGCTGTCCATTGAAAATTTCTTTTCCTGTATATCCAAAAGGCTTTCCAGAATATTTAATCAAAAGATTTACGGAGCTAACAGGATTTCCTGTTTTAGGTAATAAAGTGGCTTCGGGCACAAAAATTATTGAAGAATTAGGGGAAGAACATGTAAAGACGGGTTATCCAATTGTATATACATCTGCAGACAGTGTATTTCAAATAGCTGCACATGAAGATGTAATTCCATTGGAGAATCTATATAAGATATGTAAAATTACACGTGATAAAGTGTGCATAGGAAAAGATGCAGTGGGACGAATTATCGCCAGACCTTTCATTGGAGAAAATGGAAAATTCATTCGTACTCCTAATCGTCATGATTATAGCTTGTTACCACCAGAAAACACTGTATTAGATGAACTGAAGGAGCAAGGATATAATGTGATTGGAATTGGTAAAATCGGCGATATTTTTGCACAAAGAGGTTTAACGAAGTCAAACCCAACAAAATCAAATAAACATGGGATGGAGCTCTTAACTAGCTTAGTAAAGCAGCAAGATATTAAAGGTCTAATTATGGCCAATTTAGTAGAGTTTGATAGCCAATATGGTCATAGAAATGATGCAAAAGGTTATGCACAAGCTCTCGTAGATTTTGATGAGGAATTGAAAACCTTTTTACCCTTATTAAATACGGATGATCTCCTTATAGTTACAGCAGATCATGGCTGCGATCCGACGACACCTTCTACAGATCATAGTCGTGAATATGTTCCAATTTTAGTTTATAATAAAAATTTAACAGGAAAAAATCTAGGGACTCGTACTAGTTTTTCTGATGTAGCGGCAACAATTGCTGAAAATTTCAATCTTAAAAATTCATATGGAAAAACGTTATTAATCAAATAAAAGAAGTCATTGTTGAATCAATGACTTCTTTTATTTGATTATTTATTTCCAGTGTATAAAATTTATTGTTGGATAATCTAATATTACAAAATAGGAAAGGAGCGTTGTTTTGTGAAAAAAATAAAAAAATATACGTCATTTTTTATGGTATGTAGTTTAATTTGTTTTTTTGTAAGTAATCTTTTTATAAAAAATGTTGATGCTTCAGTTGAATTACAAGCAAAATCGGCAATTTTAATGGATGAGAACGGAAATATTCTTTTTGAGAAAAACAGTAATGAAAAATTGTCACCGGCTAGTGTAACAAAAACAATGACAATTTTATTAGCAGTAGAAGCTGTTGAGGAAAAACGTGTAAACTTAGATGATTTAGTTTCTGTAAGTGAACATGCATATCGTCAGGGTGGTTCACAGATTTGGTTAGAAACTGGCGAAAAAATGACGTTTAAAAATTTATTAATAGCGACAGCTGTTGTCAGTGCAAATGATGCTGCAATGGCAATGATGGAATATATTTATGGGGACGAAGAATCCGCAGTTTCAGCAATGAATCAACGCGCTTTAGCATTAGGATTAAAAAATACACACTTTTCAAATGTGAATGGATTACCCGTAGAAAATCATTATATGAGTGCTTATGATACGGCACTTATTGTGAAGGAAGCTGTTAAGCACGATCTGTATAGAGAGGTATCCAGCATAAAAGAATATTGGCTACGAGATGGTAAAAATTGGCTAGTTAATACGAATAAATTATTATGGTGGTATGAAGGAGCTGATGGTTTAAAGACAGGCTGGACTGAAGAGGCAAAATACTGCTTTGCTGGTACGGCAAAGCGTGATAGTTTACGATTGATATCGGTTGTTTTTGCTGCACCTGAACCTAGACAACATTTAAAAGAAAGTATGAAATTATTAGATTGGGGGTTTGCTAACTATAAAGCAATTCAAGCTATGCAAAAAAATGAAGCGATTTGTGAAACTAACGTAAGTAAAGGGGTAAAGAAGAAAATCATTTTAATTGCAAAAGACGATATAAATATTACGATAAAAAAGGAAAATAAAAATCAGTTAAGAAAAGAAGTTAAAGTTGAGGAAAATATAACTGCGCCGGTCATTGCAGGGGAAAAATATGGTGAAGTTTATCTATATGATGAAACGGTTTGTGTAGGGAGTACAGATTTACTGGCGCAAGAAAACGTGGAAAGAAAAAATTTCTTTTCTACGATAACGGATCTTGTGGAAAAATTATTATTACCATGAGAGTAATTGTTTGCTAACTTGATAAATTTATAAAATAACGGAAATGTAAAAACATTTTCGTTATTTTTTTACAATCTAGAAGGTAATTTATTCCTTTTATAGAATAAGATAGAATACTATGAAAAAGAAAAAGAGTTTGAGGAGGATAATATGGTAATAACAACGTTAATAAATAAAGGTGTATTAGTAGTGCGTGTTGATGGAGAGTTAGATATGCACGTGACAGATGATTTTCGAAACACTTTAGATAAATGTATGGATAATACAGGAATTAAAGAGGTTATATTGAATTTACAAAGAGTTGAGTTTATCGATAGTTCTGGCATTGGAGCTATTTTAGGACGATATAAAAAAATTCATTTTATGGGTGGAAGTTTATGCATAGTGGGTATCCAACCTGTTGTTATGAGGATTTTTGAATTGTCTGGGCTGTTTAAAATTATAAAAACTTATCCAACAGAAACGGATGCATTTACTTGCTTATGAGGAGGATATGATGGAGATTAAAAATCAAATTAAAATGTCTATGTATAGCTCAAGTGAAAATGTTAGTATTGCAAGATTATCAGCAGCAACTTTTTCCGCTCAAGCAGAGTTGACTTTAAGTGATATTGAAGAAATTAAAGTTGCAATTTCAGAAGCTGTATCTAATGCAATTATTCATGGGTATGGTGAAGAAAAAGGAATCGTTGAATTTTGCATGACTTTATATGAAGATAAGATTGAATATATTATAGAGGATTTTGGAAAAGGAATTGCTGATGTTGAAATGGCACGAGAACCGTCTTATTCAAGTGATCCCGAAAGAATGGGATTGGGCTTTGTTTTTATGGAATCTTTTATGGATGATTTGTCAGTATCATCAGAGTTAGGTAAAGGCACCCGTGTGAAGATGATTAGAAAAATTCAGTGCTTTTCTGCACAGTAGGTGGGCTGTGTATGTTGAGTAATGAAAAGATAATGGATTTAATTACTCAGGCTCAATCAGGAGATATAGGAACAAAAGAAGTTTTATTGACAGAAAATTTAAATTTAGTACGAAGTATCGTCCATAGGTTTACAAATCGTGGTTATGAATGGGACGATTTATTTCAGATTGGGTGTATGGGGATGGTAAAGGCTATAGAAAGATTTGATTTATCTTTTAATGTAAAGTTTTCTACCTATGCAGTACCGATGATTATAGGTGAAATACGAAGATTTATACGTGATGACAATCCAATTAAGGTAAGTCGACCTATAAAAGATATTGCGTATAAAGTACATAAAGTTCAGGAATTTTTGAGAGGATCATTAGGGCATGAACCGACAATTCAAGAAATTGCAGAAAAATCGGAATTATCTACGCAAGAAATTATTTCTGCTTTAGACGCAATGCAGCCCATTGTTTCATTATATGAAGCTACTACAAATAATAGTGGGGATCAGTTATTGTTATTAGATCAAATTGCAAGTACAAATGATGAAATAGATTGTCTTGAGAAAATAACATTAAATGAGGTAATAGACCGATTATCTGAAAAAGAGCGGTATGTAATAAGAATGCGTTTTTATGAAGATAAAACACAATCGGAAATCGCCAACCAAATTGGTCTGTCACAAGTTCAAATATCAAGAATTGAAAAGCAAGCATTAAAAAAAATTAAGAACTTTTTATAGATCTCGTAAGAGATCTATTTTTATTTTGTGAGTATAAAAAATGATTAAAAGAAGAAAATACATATGAAGTTTATTAATATTGGAGGTTTGATATAAATGGTAGTAAAAGTTATTGAATTGGTTGGTAGCTCCAAAAATAATTGGACAGAAGCGGTTGACAATGCTGTACATGAAGCAGCAAAAACGATTCATTATATTGTAGGTGTAGAAGTAACGAATTTTACTGCAAACATAAATGAAGGCGAAATTGTAGAATATCGCGCTAATGTAAAGTTGGCATTTAAAGTGAAGTGATTAATATGAAAAAGTTATCAAAGAATGAAATGCAAAAGCAATACCAAAATGAAGTAGATGGAATTGTTCCTAAACCACCAGTGATAAAAAATATATTATGGGCATTTTGTGTCGGAGGATTGATTTGTTGCATTGGACAAGTTGTTCAAAATTATTTTTTAGATGGAGGTTTAATCAAAAAGGATGCTGCTGCTGCTACTTCTTCTGTGATGGTTTTTTTAGGTGCTTTTTTAACGGGTATTGGTATATATGACGAAATTGGGAAAAGAGCTGGGGCAGGTTCTGTTGTTCCTATAACAGGGTTTGCAAATTCTATTGTATCTTGTGCAATGGAATTTAAGCGGGAAGGATTTGTTTTTGGCATTGGAGCTAAGATGTTTGTCATTGCGGGTCCTGTAATTGTATATGGATTAGTTATGGCCTTTATTGTAGGTTTGATTCGATGGTTTAGAGTTTTTTGGTGAGCTAGTTAAGAGGTGATAATGATGAATAAAAAAATTGGACAACAAAGTATCCAATTCGCAAATCCGCCTATTATTATTTCTACCGCTAATATTGGTGGTCCAAAAGAGAAAGAGGGATACCAGGGAGAAAACTTTGATATCTTGATGGAAGACAATATTAATGGGTTTGATAGTTGGGAAAAATGTGAGTCGTATATGATGGAACAAGTAATAGCAAAGGCTGCAGAAAAAGCTAATAAACAAGTGAGTGAAATAGAGTGTATTTTAGCAGGGGATTTATTAAATCAATTGATGAGTACCCATTTTGCAATGCGCACATTGCAACGCCCTTTTTTAGGGTTATATGGAGCTTGCTCAACAATGGCGGAGAGTATTCTTATCAGCTCAATGATGATTGATGGGGGATTCGCGAATCTTGTCGCTGCTGCAGCATCAAGTCATCATGATGCTGCAGAAAGACAGTATCGTTTTCCTACAGAGTTAGGCGTACAAAGACCGCCCGTTGCACAATGGACGGTAACTGGAGCGGGATCATCTTTAATCTCCACTGTAGGAGATGGCCCTCGAGTTGTTGGTGCAACCATTGGAAAAATTGTAGATATGGGGATCAAAGATACGAATTCATTAGGAGCTGCGATGGCACCAGCGGCAGCAGATACATTACTTTGTCATTTTAATGATTTTGGTATACAACCAAGTGAATATGACATGATATTTACTGGTGATTTAGGGATGATTGGTAAAACAATGGTCATAAAATTATGTGCAGAGCATGGCTTTTATCTTAGTAATAACTATCAAGATTGTGGATGTATGATTTATCGAGAAGAGCAAGATGCACACGCTGGTGCGAGTGGTTGTGCGAGTTCAGCAGTAGTTTTCAATGGGCATATTTACAAAATGCTGCAAAAAAAACAATATAAGAAAGTTTTGTTAGTTGGAACAGGGAGTTTACACAGTCCAACATCTTATCAACAGAAAGAATCTATTCCTTGTATTGCTCATGCTGTAGCAATACAAGCTTAGGAGGGATAAGGATGCAGGATTATATCATGGTTTTTATTATAGGTGGTATTATTTGCGTTATTGGGCAGCTGTTAATGGATTTAACGAAGTTGACACCGGCACATGTACTCGTTTCTTTTGTAGTTGCAGGGACAATTTTAGGCGGGTTAGGTTGGTATCAACCTTTAATAGAAATTGGTGGCGCTGGTGCAACGATACCTTTAACCGGATTTGGGAATTCTTTAGCGGCTGGAACAATCGAAGCGGTGGATAAACAAGGATTTTTAGGGATATTTACAGGGGCATTGACAGCTACCTCTGCTGGGTTGATGTCAGCAATTTTTTTTGGGTTTTTAATGTCACTAATTTTTAATCCAAAAGGATAAGGTGAATGAATGAAAAAGCAAATGATAGAAGATGAGATATTGACATTGATGAAGGAAATGGATCAAAAAATTGAGTGTTTAGAAAAGCTTATTTCACAGCAGCAAGATTCTACAGAAAAGGATAGGGAAAAGAAGAAGCAAGAAAATTGGAGTGAAAATGTAAAAAAAATAAGTGCCATGCAATATGAAATGTCAGAAGAATTGAGTCATAGTATGAAAAATTTAAAAAGTATTATTGTAAAAAGTGAAAAGTTATTAAGTGATGCTCAAGCAAATGAATCATGATGCAATACGAGATTCTTGAATTGAGGGGAAATGTATGAAAAAAAGAGTTCGGGTTATCTTGGTAACTGATGGGGATAGTGTTGCACAAGAGGCAGTTGAGACAGTGGCACAATCTCTAAATCTAAGATGTATATCCGCCTCCGCAGGGAATCCGACTCCGATTTCTGGCGAGACAATGGTAAATTTAATAAAACAAGCTGAGCATGATCCAGTTTTGGTGATGTTTGATGATAAAGGTGAGCCAGAAAAAGGGATGGGAGAGTTTGCGCTAGAGTATGTGGCAAAGCATCCAGATATTGAAGTGCTGGGGGCGGTTGCTGTAGCATCTAATACTACAGGGATTCAAGGAGCTAAAGTTGATTTATGTATTGTAAAAGATGGAACGATTAGTCGTACGGCAGTAGATAAAAAAGGTGATAAAAAATGTGGAAATCTTATGATTGGTGAACCAATCATAAAGGGAGATACTGTAGATATACTTAATGAATTGGATATACCTTTAGTCGTTGGTATAGGGGATGTTGGCAAAATGAAAAGAAAAGATGATATTTGTATTGGCGCACCAATTACAAGAAAGGCTATCGAAGAAATTTTGCAAAAAAACAGTATTGATTATCAAACAGAAATCCTGTGATTTTCACAGGATTTCTGTTTATGCATAAATTAGGATTTAATTAAAAAAACGTTTAAAAGTAGATTCGTCATCGGATAAAGGAAAATAAGAATGAAAAGGCGAAATACATCATCATTATGCAAATTTGTACTTTTAATATGAGGTGTAATAGATGTATAGACCCATAATGTCAGAATATGAGGAAACACAGTATTGTTTAATTCAACAATGGAAATCTGCAGAACCAGGAATTATCGCAAAGGCTCTAGATAAGGTAACAGCTCCTGCGTCTTGGGTATTAGAAAAAATAATTCCTTTGCAAGGGATAAAGTATGTTCTCGATAGTGCAAATTCTATTGCGAAGAAAACGACAGATGTTGAAAAATTAAAAAATACTGCTGCGGTAGCTGAAATTAAATATTTGCGGCATAAAGGATTGGCTATTTCTGATTTTTTAGCACATGATATAGAAAAGTGGGCATTGGGAATTGCAGCGACCGAAGGGGCGGCGACAGGCTGGGCTGGGTTTACGGGTTTGGTAATCGATGTGCCTGCAGTCATCACGTTAGCACTGAGAACGATTTATAAAATTGGTTTGTGTTATGGATATGAAGGAATTGAAGTGTGGGAGCAAGATTTTGTATTTGGAATTTTGTCCGCTGCAGGAGCGAATACAATAGAAGAAAAAATGGCAGCTTTAACGATGATGAATGAAATTAATATCGTATTGGAAGAGGAATCAAATCGACTGATGGGGGAATTTGCAAAAAAACAATTAAATCGCAGGTATGCGGTAATGACTGTAGAGAAGTTAGCTAAACAGTTAGGAATGAATATGGCAAGACGCAAGCTAATGCAGGCATTACCGGTAATCAGTTCTGGTGTTGGGGCAGCAATTAATGTTTGGTATATAAATGAAGTCGTCGCTGCGGCAAAATGTTCTTATCAAGAGCGCTGGTTAATCGATAATCAAAAAGTTATGCGATGATTTGAAGGGATCGTACAATCTTTGCATTTTTTGCAGGGATTGATTATCTTTATGACGAATTTTATATAACTTATGATGATTTAGGAGGTTGGTAGATACGTGTTTGATGCAGATATGATTTTTCGTATTCCGGCATTGTTGATTGCTTTAACGATACATGAATATGCACATGCTAGAGTGGCCGTTCATTTAGGCGATCCTACACCAAGATTTCAAGGAAGGTTGACTTTAAATCCAATTCCACATCTTGATCCGATTGGATTGATTATGTTATGGCTCCC
>UMED01027513.1_pt1 | contig 38190 bp, 45 predicted proteins | sample 1964661 | NCBI WGS metagenome assembly UMED01 (sample SAMEA4836011, study PRJEB28245) | human gut metagenome | biome: gut microbiome; material: fecal sample | place: Denmark | collected 2008
GTAGGTGTCGCACTTTTTTCAGTTGGCTTGGCTTACGAAAACAGCGTTAATTATTCCGCAGTTTCTCTTGCCTTTTTCAAGCCTTGAGCCGTAGCTTCCATCACGATAAGCTCCTTTTCTTCCATATCATTCAACAGTACATCAACTTGTTTGCGGCGATTGTTGTCGCCATCTTCATTGCATGGAAAAAAGAACTGGTCTACAGAGATGTCAAGCAAGGTAGTAATGAGATAAAATTTGTTAAGCCTTGGGTGCTGCCCCCTGTTCTCTATATACATAATAGAGCGTGGCGTAAGGTCTACCAGTTGGGCAAGATATTCCTGTGTCCACCCTTTTGCTTCCCGAGCTTTTTTTATCGCTATACCTAACGGCTTAAAATCAAGTTTTCTTTCATCTTGGTACATTTTAATATCATCCTATATCATTGTACATTTCGGGTGATGATATTTGAACGAAGTATGATTTTATGTTTAGTAGTGTATAATTTCGTATTAGTGGAGAGAAACTTGCTATTATTCGTCATTCCGTATATAATAATTATATACTCTTTGCGAAAGGAAGTTGATATTATGAATTACATTTCTGTGAAAGCCGCTTCTGAAAAATGGGGCATATCGGAAAGACGGATACAAAAATTATGTGAGGAAAATCGCATTGACGGAACTGAAAAATTTGGTCGTGCATGGATGATACCAAAAGATGCAGAAAAACCCGTTGATGGACGTATGAAAACAAGGAACAAACAGGAGGAGAATCATGGAATTTAATGAAAAGCTACAACAGCTTAGGACTGGAAAGAACTTAACGCAGGAACAACTTGCGGAGCAATTATATGTATCAAGAACAGCCATTTCAAAATGGGAAAGCGGCAAGGGTTACCCTAACATTGAGTCGCTCAAGTGTATTTCTAAATTCTTTTCTGTGACCATAGATGAACTGCTATCGGGCGAAGAACTGATTACACTTGCCGAAACTGAAAATCGTTCCAACTTGAAAAAAATTTACAGTTTCATTTATGGAATATTAGATATGATGGCGGTTACTTTTATACTTTTGCCGTTGTATGGTAACCTTGTTGACGGATATATTTATTCTGTCAATCTACTTTCATTTACAAACACTACCCCAATATATCTTGCAATCTATTGGATTGTTTTTATTGTTTTGATTGCACTTGGGATAGCGAAACTGATGTGTGTTTGTTTTGAAAAGGAATCATGGAGCAACATAATCACAAAATGCTCTCTCGTGCTGAGTACGCTTTTTATCTGCTTCTTCGCTGCGGCAAGACAACCCTATGTAACCGCCCTTATGTTTCTGCTATTTGTTGCTAAAATATTTGTCTGGATAAAGCAAACCCAAACAAAGTAAAATGCCATAAACCCTTTAAAATAGGCTCTGACACGATAAGTGTCGGAGCTTTTTTCGTGCTGACATCTATTGTGTCGGCATTGTGACGGTAGATTTCTTGGCTTCTATGCAATACTCGTGGATAATAAGATTGTGGTCAGCGAAAACAAGAACAGCAACCCACGGAAAGGAGAATCAAATATGGATTATATCATTGAAACAGAAAATCTTACGAAGCGATACGGAACAGCCACCGTTGTCGATAAGGTAAATCTTCATGTGCCAAAGGGCAAAATTTATGGTTTGCTCGGCAGAAACGGAGCAGGCAAAACCACAGCAATGAAAATGATGTTGCAGCTTGCTTTCCCAACGGAGGGAACGGTACGCTTGTTTGGCACAAACTATAAGGAAAATATCCATACCCTTTATAGCAAAGTAGGCTCTATTATCGAAACACCGGGATTTTACAGTAATTTAACAGGGTATGAGAATTTGCAAATTCTCGCTAAACTGCGAGGGGGAGTATCTAAAAGTGGAGTAGAAAAAGCTCTTGAAGTTGTGGGGCTGCATAAGGAGAAAAGAAAAGTCTTTTCCGATTATTCCCTCGGAATGAAGCAACGGCTTGGTATTGCCGCCGCCATTATGCACGAGCCGGAGCTCTTAATACTTGACGAACCGATTAACGGACTTGACCCCATTGGAATAATTGAAATACGCTCATTTTTATCTGAACTTAGTCACAATCATGGCATTACCATTTTTATCTCAAGCCATGTTTTAAGCGAGATTGAACAGATAGCAGATATTATCGGCGTTATGCACGAGGGGCATTTAGTAGAGGAAGTGAATATATCCGAGCTTCACAAAAGGAATCGAAAATACATTCAATTTGATTTATCTGACAGTGAGATAGCCGGAAAGATTTTAGAAAACCACTACCACATGACGGATTTTACAGTGCAGGACGGTACGGTGAGAATTTATGACTTTAGCCAAAGTGTTGGAGAAATCAATCGAGAATTTGCACGAAATGGACTGCTCGTGACAAGGATAAATGATAGTGAGGAAAACTTAGAGGACTACTTTTCTAAACTGATTGGAGGTGGCGGTATTGCTTAATCTTATTTCTTGTGAATTATTAAAACTAAAGCGTTCAAAAATGGTGCTAATTAGTGTGGCAGGGGTATTATCTACCCCACTTTTGATGTTAATAGAAGCCTTGCAAACACATTTTGATAAGCCGGAGATTATCTTTACCTTGTCTGACATATACAGCGACAGTGTACTGTATATCATGCTGCTGGTAAACATTATGATATATGTGGCAATTGCAGCTTACTTGTTTAGCAGAGAGTACACAGAAAGCACCCTCAAAACCATATTGCCCATACCCATTTCAAGGACAAAACTATTAATTGGAAAATTTTGCACCCTGCTTCTTTGGATTGTTATGCTAACCCTTGTAACATGGGCAGGTATATTTATCGTTTGTGGGCTATATGACGCTGTCTTTACATTGGAGGGATATAGCTTACTAGTGGCAATAGTATGGCTCCCCAAGTTTTTGTTTGGCAGTATCCTGATGTTTTTAACAGTTTCTCCTTTTGTGTTTGTTGCTATGAAAACAAAAGGATTTGTCGCCCCGATGATTGGCTCTGCCGTGATTGTCATGGGAAGTGCCGCACTTTCAAATCAAGAATGGGGAGCGTTGTATCCGTGGACAGCCACCTATTTCTTGGTGCAGGGTAAACTTCAGAGTACCGGCTATCCTACACTGCTGTCTGTATCTATTATTATTCTTGTATCAGCAGTTGGTTTTCTTATGACCTTTCATCATTTTAAAAAGGAGGATTTGAAATAATGGTACTTGATTTTATAGAAATTTTAAAAGTTATTTTTCTTGGAATTGTTGAGGGTATTACTGAGTGGCTACCTATCAGCAGCACAGGACATATGATTCTTGTGGACGAATTTATCACACTTAATATGAGCGAAGCATTTAAAGAAATGTTTTTTGTTGTTATTCAACTTGGAGCTATACTCGCAGTGGTTGTAATGTTTTGGAACAAGATGTTTCCCTTTCAATTTAAGAACAAAGCACAGTCAATTGTTAAAAAGGATACTTTCTCGTTGTGGTTCAAGGTTGCGGTAGCTTGTGTACCGTCAGCTATTATGGGGATTCTATTTGATGATTATTTGGATGCTTACCTCCAAACCCCCATTGTGATTTCAATCATGTTAATCTTTTATGGTTTGTTATTCATTCTCATAGAAAATTGGAATAAAAAGCGTACTCCTACTACTATGGCACTTTCTGACATCAGCTATAAAACAGCAATCTTGATAGGGGCATTTCAAGTGTTATCACTTATACCCGGCACATCACGGTCGGGAGCAACGATTATAGGTGCTTTACTCATAGGAGTTTCACGAGTGGCAGCAGCAGAGTTTACTTTTTTCCTCGCAGTACCTACTATGCTTGGAGCAAGTGCTTTTAAGCTGTTAAAATTCGGGTTTGAATTTACAAGTGCAGAACTGCTCGCTCTTGTTCTCGGTATGGCTGTGGCATTTGCGGTATCTGTCTTAGTAATTAAATTCCTAATGAACTTTATCAAAAAACATGATTTTAAGGTGTTTGGTTGGTATCGAATTGTGCTTGGTATACTTGTTGTACTTATAAAATCTTAATAATGCGTTTTCTTTGTGCGCGAATAAAAATGCCAGCTGGTCCTTAAGATCAGCTGGCATTTTTGTTTCTGGGGATGGAAAACAACCCAGAGATTCTCGTTGTCGATCTCCTCCTGATTTTAGTTTGCATGGTGAATTTTGCAAATTGAATCTACAGGAGGTTAATAATGGGATTTAATTATGGATATGAGAAAAAGAAGTTTGATAGTAGATGGAAGCGTTTAGAAGTTGAGTATTGTGATGCAGGGATGAGCGAAGAACAGATTGCTGCCATGAAAGAATATGACTGGGCATGGTTTTGCAGTCAAAGGGTTTTTCAAAACCATACGCAACCAATACCTTGTGAACAATATGATGAAGTATGTGGTCAATCACAGCTGTTCTGAAAGTTTGCATCGTTATCTTATCAATGGGATGTTGATAAGATTGATCAAACGCGATATGGATGGTTGGCTTCGGTGGAAAACGAACAACTACTGTTGAGATTGAAGAAGCAATTTCTGATGCTGTTAAAACTGGACAGCTTACCAAAGAAGAAGCAGAAGCAGCTCGTCAGTGTAATAAATAAAACCAAACTGCAGTTGTATAGCAGAGGCTTTTCACATGCCTATGAAGCGAATGCACAGATATTCTCTAAGAGGCATTGTTTAATTTTTCTAATACTATCGCAATATTGCTGATTATAGCCGGAATAGGACAATTAGTTATTAGAGAAAATGCAAAACGGAGGTGCTGTATGGAAAACCAGAACCTTTGATACAATTATTTTGAAAGCAATTTGCAACAATTCCAAGCATGATGGGAGGTGGCTCTTTTGGGAAGGTGCTGATTTTATCGTTTAGGGACGATGAGGAATATATTATTAATCACATTTTATCTTGTATGAATAGAGAAACAGAGATTTTGTATCAAGGAGATGTCCAAAACGGGCAGCTTTATTTTGAAGGTCTTTATATTGATGAACAGAAGCGAATTGCGGTTCGTGAGAATAACGAAATTGAACTGACTTATACGGAATTTGAAATTCTGTATTTGTTAGCCAACAATCCAGGCAGAGTGTTCAGCAAGGAGCAGATTTATGATATTGTCTGGAAGGAATCCTATTCCGGCGATTACAACATCGTCATGAGCCATATCCGGAATATTCGGGAGAAGATAGAGGATAACCCAAGCAAGCCAATCTACATACAGACTGTTTGGGGAGTCGGCTATCGGTTCAATAAAAATTTAATAGCATAGAAACAGGCAATTAAGAAACAAAATCTTAGTTGTCTTTTTTATTTGTAAAATACATTTACAGCGACAGGAGCAGAAAGGAGACAGGAGTAAATTGCAGAAATGGAAACGAATACGGGCAGTCATTTAGGCGGTGTTATCCAATAAAACGGAAGCACCGCATTTCTATTTTACAGACAACAAATTTAAAGAAAGCAGAGGTAATGAAAAATGAATTTAGAAAATAAAATCGAAGCACAGCGGAAACGCATGGAGCAGGAAAAGAACAAACTGGATATGCTGATGAAAAAGGCAAAGATGGAGCAGAGGAAAGCAGATAACCACAGAAAGATTGTAGTGGGTGCAAACTTTGAAACATTTCTTAATGAGCCGAGGAGATACAGCGAGGAGCAGACCAGACGGATTATGCAGGTTGCATTTGCCACAAGAGAGGTCAAGAACTGCATGGAGCAGATTGAGCGGGAACTTGCAAGGGCGGAGGAAAAAATGCCGGATACGGCGATAAATGAGGAAGCAGACGAGGGCGAAAGCGAAGAAGAATAGGGAATGTGCAGCGTTGTAGCCAATTCCCTCAACTTTGTTGAGGGCGCACAGATACACCACCCTTTGGGGCGGTGCTGTGCGTTCTCCGAAGGGTGCAGGATGTCCGGGGGACATCCGTTTGCACGGACCGAAGCGGAGCGGAGACCTTGCAGAGGGCAGTCGGCTACTTCGTATCCGATAACAAGGTGCAGGCACCTTGTTGAACAAAAGGCAAGCCTTTTGTTATAAGGGAGCTACACTCCCTTCGGCGGTAAAAAGAACCGCCTACCCTAGTGAACTTTGCGTTCAGATGAAATCACAAAAAGACGTGCTTTCATCTGCCCACAAAGTCTGCCGGTGCAACCCGCTACGTTGTGGGAAAGGAGAGGACAGTGAAGAACGGAACAATTAGCAGCAGGGCATCCATAGTCCAGCGGAGCAAAGGACAGTCGGCGGTTGAGCAGTCAGCCTATATCAGCAGGACATCCCTTTACAGTGATTATTATGGCATGACATATAACAGAACTGCCAAAGAGGATTTAGTCGGTGCAGGCGTGCTTCTGCCGGAACACGCACCACCGGAATTTGAAGACAGGGCAGTATTATGGAACTCTGTGGAAAAGAACGAGAAAGCGAAGAATGCCCAGCTTGCAAGGAGCCTGAAATATTCCCTGCCCAATGAGTGGGACGAAGCCACCGCAAGGCAGGTCATGGAGTGTTTTATCAAAGAGCAGTTTGTAGATAAGGGGATGTGTGCAGATTATGGTATTCATCGTTCGTACAACGATAAAGGACAGCCTAATCTGCATATCCATATCCTTCTTACCCTCAGACCTCTCAATGAGGATGGTACATGGGGAGCAAAATCAAGAAAAGAATATGTCCTTGACGCAGACGGTAACCGGATACCCAATGCCAGCGGAAAAGGTTATAAAAGCCGGAAAGTAAATGTGATTGACTGGAATGAGAAAGGCAAGGCGAAGGAATGGAGAAATGCCATTGCGGAGGTTATCAATGCCACCAATGAAAAAGCAGGCATAGCCGAGCGTGTTGATCCACGTTCCTATAAGGACAGAGGGATACCTCTTATTCCGACCATTCATTTAGGGGAAAGAGCAAGTGCATTGGAACGAAAAGGCATCCGGACAGAAAGGGGCAATATCAATCGTACAATCGAGAAATACAATGCCATGATAATGAAGATTTATGGATTTATCTCTGAACTTAAAGAGGAACTGAAAAAGGGAGTTTTCAGATTTGTTTTCGAGAGAAAAAACCGGACAGAAAAGGACGGTAATCAATCCATCAATCCTTCCGTACCGAAACAAAAGCCAGAGGTTCAGACTGCATTGGAGATGTTGCAGAAACAAAGGTCAGAAATGGTTGTAAGACCGATTTTCCCATATGTACAGAGATTTAAAGACAAGCGGCTTCTGGGTAATGTGGAACTGCTTGCAAAGCTGCTTGACACAAATCATCTTGAAACATGGGAAGATGTGAGGGCGTTTGAGGAAAAGCAGACAGAGGTGTTGGAGAATTGCAGGGCAGAACTTTCAGAGTTAAGTGTGCGTTATGAGAAGTGGACACAGGCGGTATCTGACTATGACGATTACAAGCAGTATCAGCCAGTAATGAAAGAGTATCAGGCATTAAGCGGACTGAGGAAAAATTCCTTTAAGAAAAAGCATGAAACAGAGCTTGAAAACTATGCGATATATCGTGACAGGGTAAAGGCAGTCATGCCGGAAAATATGAAAATATCAAAGCCATATATTGATAAGCAGTTAGCGGAGGTGTTGACACAGCAGGAGCAGATACAGAGAAAAAGCAGTAGGATTGCTACCGACCTTGCAAGGCTTTCCGTTTTCAAAGGCAATCTCAGGGAAATGGAAGCACAGCAGAGAGCGGACGAGCAGGCAAGGGAGCAGAATCGGGATAAGAAACACGAAAACACAATTTAACCACAGCGTAAGGTGCATGGAAAACAGAAAGGATTTCATGCACCATTTTACGTTGGGAAAAGGAGAATTATGGAACAGACAGAAAAGCAGACAACGGACAAAGAACAGTGTCCGCATATCAAAAAGAAAATCGGAAGAACTACCTACAACGTGGCAATTCATTTCAGCAAAACGAGCAGGGAAACCATGACAGATAAGATTAACAGATTGATATTACATGACATAAACAGTGAAGATTTTTCTTAACTACCCTTGACAAAATCTTTCCGATGAAATATGCTTGTGCGATCCGGACATTATTATTTGCTGCGGATTGACAGCATCAGGAATAACAGGGAATGCAATATTGCTAAAGGAGTATGTGTTGCCTAATTCTACAGAGTGGAACTCGTTTCGTTCTATTATATTTAATCGTGATTGGTGGTATTACTTTACTGAAATGAGTGGTAAAAGGATTCCTGTCATTAGTTTTTGCCACCCACAGGTAACAAATCTTGAGGGGTGCAGAGGACATGAAAGACTTTTTGCTCCACTGTATAGGGATATGTTGCATATAAGAGAACTGTTTTTAAAGCTATAGAATCAAGGAAAGAGGAAAAAGTGATTATCACGCATTATCGATTCAAGCCTAAAGTATTTGTCGATTCAAATATAATGAGAGGAAGTACCCATTACATTTTTGTGATGGGGTATTTTTTTGTAAATTCACTTTTATTCATTTTTGAATAAAAGTATTTTGGATCAGCAGCCGGTAGAAGCAGATGGTTATAAATAGTTTTTGACAACTATGAGTGCAAAAACAGAAAGCTGCGAAAATTTATTTTGAGCTAATAGCAAAATTTAATATTTTGTGATATCGAGGGTATGGGGAATCGTAATCTCCATCAAGTTCGCCAGAGAATCAAAATCCAGAAACTGGGTTTTGAGTTACTCTAGGCGATACTTGCTTTAGAAAATGATTTGCCATAATGAGCTAGAACATGGGAGGTAAAATCGTTATAAAAAAGAGAGAGCCCATAAGCAACTCTCTCTGTGATAAAATCAAATAGTTATAGTATCAGTGATTCAGTAAGATTACAAAAATCCTTAACAGGAATATTTTCTTTAAGCGGTAACGCTGTTTCTAAAAAGGTTTCGTCTGCAAATCTTTCGAGATCAGAATCAAAATGTATAATTGAAGCTATTGAATTTAATTGGTATGGAGGAATTGTAACAAAATAATCATAATCTTCGTAAGAAGGAGTAGCGCAAGAAACTTTGATTTTTCCGTCCAATTTCAATTTTGCAAATTCTCCATAAATGGCAGTTAAGGCTTTTTTCCTTTCTTCATCAGAAGTAATTCTATCTACATATCTAATATACCAGTAATCTATATTTCCTTCTTTGAACTCAATTAAATAATCGTATGATCTGGGCGTTCCGGATTTTATTGTCCATTCGATTTTATACAGACTTGTCATCATGGAAAGACCACGCATTAAAGTGGAAAAAAACTTTTCATGTACCTGAACAGTAGAGAGATCCGGAGAAAATCCATTGTCAGCAATTATCTTCTTTCGTTCCTGTATTTTCCGAGGTGAATATCCAGTAGCATCATATAATTCATTGATAAGTTCTGGATCATCAATGGCTTTTGCAATTTTATCAATAGTGCTTTTATATGGTCGCCCTGATCGGGTGCCATTGAGCATTCGAGAAATAGTCGCATTGTTTATGCCGGTTTGTTCAGATAATTCTTTTTGTGTTTTTGTGTGTAAAATTGTTTGAAGTATATTGATGAATCTTTCCTGATCGTAAACGCTGTCGGGATCTATTAATGTACTTGGATTTGATAAAAATTCGTTCATTCCAATCTCCTTTTGACTTCTTTGACTTTTTTAAGTTGACTTCTTAACCTTTATCTTATCAATTATGTCCCCAAAAATCAATTTTAAATATAAAGAAATCAAAGAAATCATTAATTATAGTTTTAAGAAGTCAAAGAAGTCAAATACGCAATTGACATTTTGACTTCTTTGTGTATAATGTAAGATAAAAGAAGTCAAAGATGTCAAAGAAGTCAAAAAGAAAGGAGGGCTGTGGATTGAAATATAGGGTTGTTTCAGTTTTGAAAGATAATAGACCACGATTTTTGATTATTTCGGATATAGAAGAAATTGCAATCGTTCCATCAAAGTATTTGAAGCATCTGGATCAGATTAATGCTTCTCCGAATACTGTAAAATCCACAGCCTTCGCACTTTCATATTATTACAATTTTCTGCAGGAACAAACGATAGGATTGGATGAGGTTACATTGCTTTCCTATTCGGAGCAGAATAAACATTTTATTGATTTCTTGTATTGGGTTAAGGGTGGAAAGCATACGGAGCACAATACACAGACGAGCAATAAGACCTGCAATATGTATCTTGGTGCAGTCTTCAGATACTACCAGTTCTTGACACTGGAAGATGTTTTGCCAATGCTTAAAGTCTTACGAGTAAAAAAAATATCGTATTTTGACAGCATGGGAGTAAATCATCAAAATGCAGTGAATTCGTTTAAAGGTTTCCTTAGAGAAGAAGAACCTAATCTGGAAGAAATAACATCCGAAGAAATACAGGCGTTGATAAATGCCTGCACGAATGACAGAGACCGATTACTGATAGCAATGATGGCAGAAACCGGTCTTAGATTAGGAGAAATTCTGGGAATCCATTATACCGAAGATATTGATTTTGAAAGAAGGACGGTTCGGGTAAGGTATCGTGAAACCAATACCAACTTGGCAAGGGCAAAAAATGCAGAATATAGAATGGCATTGTTAAGTAATACAACTTTTGAGTTCTTGGTTAAGTACATTTCTGAAAATCGGAAAAGTCTGATGAACTCGGAGTATCTATTCACAAAATTGACTGGAAAAAACAAAGGGGAGCCATTAGATGCGGATTCTGTGTATAGTATGTTGAAAAGGCTATCCCAAAAAACGGATATCAATTCCCATCCGCATCAGCTCCGGCACTATTTTGCAGAGGAAAGAAGAAAAGAAGGATGGGATTTGAACGACATTCGTTTTGCCCTGGGTCATAAGAAAGTTGAAACTACCATTAAATACTTGGGTGAGAATAATGAACGATTGATAGAAGCGACAGATCAATACTACTCAAATAATGAAGATTTATATCAAATTGCAGATTTTCTGTAAAAGGAAGGAGGGATTACCTTGGCAGTATTAAAAATTGTTCCGAAGTTATATCAGGAAAAAATATCTGAGAAATTAAAGGAAGAGATATCTTTAGTTACGAATGGAGAAGCAAAATACTATAACCGGTTATACAAATTTTTTCAGTATACAGATATACAGTGTACTGCAGATATTAACTATGAAACGAGAAAAATGTATATGGATTCTCTTGAAAAAGAGGATATTTCAGAAAAATATAAAGCGGAATTACTGAGCTTATTTGATCGTTTAAAAATAGAAAACATGCCGGATGTCTATTCACAAGGAAATCCCTTCTCTGTAGAACAGGAGTTTTTTAAGCAAGACAAATTGTTTTTACTGTATGTACCCAATAAGAAGAAAGCACAATCTTTCCGGCAGGTGGTCGATAAGAATGATTTGTTATGGGACTTAACGGGGATACATTCATCACAGTTGGTGAGACAGACAAAGATATTATTGTGTGAAATTCTGAATATGGATATGGTGCAAAGACATCGAAGATATTTTTTAGAACCATTAAAAGCACTTATACGGTTTTGCGATAAGTACGGAATAGATGATATTGAAAAAATGGAACAGGCAGATGAAAACAGATTTTATCTGTATTTGAACAGGGAGTCGGAAATTATAAAAAAACAGGCTTCTAAGATTGTTGAGTTTGCGAGAAGAACGTTATTTCTAACAGATCCAGAGACAAATTGGCAGGCGTGTATTTGGTATATGGATAGGTTCCGGTTTGATAAATCAAGAATCAATGCCAGTTCACCTGTTAAAAGCCTTTCATTTATTAATATTCACGAAAAAGAAAATCGTTGGTATTTACAATTATACGCAAAATATTTGGTCGGAATATCTGATCTGTCTTTATCAAATATCCGAAATACTATAAGTTTTATTTCACAATTTCTACAATATCTGGACGGACGGAGTAAGAAAGTAACAGAACTGGATATGCAAGATATAGTGGATTATTTGTCTGTTTTGGATGAGTCCGATATTAAGTATTCCACGTTCAATCGATATGTTACGCATGTGCATACATTTCTACAGTTTTTGAAGATGAAAAATATTGAAGTGTTGAAGTTTTATCCGGAACGATTTTTAAAAAAAGGTTTTCCGGAACACAATGAAAGAAGTGTTCCAGAAAAAACAATTGCTCATCTGATTAAGGAGCTGCCGACATTCCCAGAGCATTTACAGTTGATGTATTTGATTTTGTTTTGTACAGGAATTAGGAAAAGCGAGGTTTGCACAATAAAATCGGGGGCCTTTTATTCACAAGGCAATGAGAGTTGGATGCGTATATATCAAAGCAAAATGCGGAGAGAAAAAGTCATTCCGATTCCTAGTATATTAGTAGAACTGGTGAATGATTATGAAAAAAAGCACGGAATAAAAAATGGGGAGTATTTATTCAAAAATAAAAAGGGTGGTGCATTTAGTGGACAGACTTTTTCAAATCAGATGATTCGGGAGTGTAAGGCTCGTGGGATTGACTGCGGAGATTATATTTTTAGAGCACACGATTACAGACATAACCTTGCGACTTCAATGTACGGAAATGGAGTTTCTATACAAGGGGTACGAGATTATCTGGGACATTCAAGTGAGAATATGACAAAACAATACATTGATTTCATGCCGGAACGTATTGTATCGGCTGAAGATAAATATTTTTCAAGGAATCAGTCATTTAAATTGAAAGGAGCAGAAGACGATGAAAGGTAATATTAATGTGATTTCTTATGACTGTTATCAACAAGCTACAGAAAAACAGTTGGAAGGGCTGAAATGGAAGGAAAACAGGGTGTACTACATATCAGAGATTCTTAATGAAAAGATACAGGATGAGATTTATGGGTATATCGACGATAGATGCAGACGTTTATCATTATCAACAGTAGTAAATGATATTTACAGATTTGATCTATTGAAAGAATTTCTGAATGAGAAGTGTACAAGTTGTAGCAGCATCACTGATAAAAAATGGGAAGAACTGGAGAGAACCTATAAAGCATTTTTATATAAAAAAGGATTGGCACTGTACGTCAGAAGAAATAGACCGGATAGGCGGAGTGTTGAACAACAAAGTAGTGCTCAGGTTTCTTTTCTGAAAATGTATTATGAGTATGTTGTGAAGAGCAAAACAGCAGATATTCCAGAAAATGAAAAAGATGTATGGGATATGAGAAAGTTGGATATTGTGCCAAGGAGTAATCCGATTCGTGGCAGATATAGATTAGATTTTCGTGAGATCAGGCAGAAAGAATTTAAAGAGATAATAAAGAGAATATTGTATAGTCACTGCCAGACAAAGGCAATGGGGAGTATCAAAGGTGAATTGCGTGGATTTCGTCGTTTTGCTGGCTTCATGTATGATCGGTTTCCAGAAGTAAGGCATTTCACAGAAATTAGCAGAGATATGATAGAGGATTATCTGGTTTATATAAAGACTGATACCGGTCTTACATCGGTCAGTTACACGACAGAATTGTCGGTTTTGGATAATCTGTTGGATGAAATTGGAAGGGAACTGGAAATAGAAAATTTATGCAACCTTTTTCTGTCCAGTGATTGCAGAGCATATGACAATGCATTACCAGAAGCGTATTCAGATGCAGAAATTAGGCGGTTTAATAGTGCATTAACAAAATTAAAACCCCAGTTAGGAAGATGTTTAATAATACATCAGATGCTCGGTACAAGAATAGAAGATACGTTGACATTGCGTAGGGATTGCTTATCTGAAAAATCTGGACATTATTTTATAACTATTGTCCAGCAGAAAACAAGGAAATACAAAAGACCGGTCAGCGATCAGTTGGCGGAATTGATTAGAAAAGCAATAGAGGTTTCTGAAAACGAGCATCCGGATTCGGCATATATTTTTCTGCAAGATAATGGAAATTTATATACAGATTCGATGCTGAAATATCATGTAAATATCATGATTTATGAAAATGATATCAGGGATGATAATGGAAATTATTTTGAGTTTCGTACACATCGTTTTAGACATACATTTGGAGTGAAACTTACAGAAATGAAATTAGATGATGATAGCATTGCAAGGCTGCTGGGGCATAAGGATACACGAACCATACCACATTATAGGCGGTTAAGAAACGAAGCACTGGCGGAGGATACAAAGGCTGTACGGGATGAAATGAATGAATTATTAGCACAATACAGGAGGGAAAAGGAAAATGCAGAAACACGATAAAATGGTAGCACTGGCAAAAGAAAAAAGTGCGGAAATGACGGAAACAGCAATAACAGCTATTGAAACAATGTATAGAAAAAATGTGAAAATTTCTGTTGCTGAACTTACAAAACTAACAGGACTTTCCAGAGGTTTCTTCTATAATAATCCGAATGTGAAACAAGTAATGATGGAATTGAAGGAACAACAACAGGGAAAGGTATTGCGAAATCCTAAAAGCGATGCTATTGCAAAAGCACAGGAAGCACGGATTAAGAGTTTAGAACAGAAACTATCTGATAGTGTTCCGAAAAGCGATTTTGAAAATCTTCAGAAAAAATATGAAGAATTACAGGTGAAATATAGTCAAATGAAAAAAGGAACACTGTTGAAGATGTACGACCAATTATAGGAAGAAAAGGAGAATATTTTATGCAGAACGAAATTTGTGATAAGGAAAATGGACTTACTTATGTGTTATGTGGTGATCATTATTTACCGGAATTGACACTGACAGATACCGAACCAACTTATGGGAAATATGGGATGCTTCGTAAAAGTTATTTACAGGAACACAGAAAGGCAAAATATCAAATATTGTTGCTGCAAGGAAAACTTGTAGAGCACTTGAATCAGATTGATGCAGAAGCAAGGTATAGGGAAGAGCGATTAGTAAAACAAATGATGGAGAAACAAGGAATTACAGAGAAATTGAAAAGGCAGGACAACATGGAATGGGCAAGGCGTATGAATACAATTTATCATGATGCGGAAGAAATAATTTTGACAGAAATGATATACACGAAAGAATAATGCTCTGTATTGGAACGCAAGAATTTTGCAGTCCGGATAGCAAAAAAGTGGAAGTCCGGAACGCAAGAATTTTGCAGTCTGGATAGCAAAAAAGTGGAAGTCCGGATGGCAAGATTCTTGCTGTCCGGTAAGATGAAATAGTGAGGGATTAAAAATGTTGGTTAAGTACATAATAAAAGTGTTTTTATTTTTGATTCTTGCAGTAATGACATTGATTCGCTGGTTTTTAAAAATTCCGATGATGTTGGGAAATATTTTGCTTTACTTTTTATCAATTATATTTATTTTGACAGGTGTTTTGAGTTATGGATTTGCATTGGAAACTGCAAGGGAATGTGGTCGAATGATAATAATTGGGATGACATTTGGTGCAATACCAGACTTTGTCCCATTTTTGGGAAAAAGTTTAGAGACATTGGTTGAAAAACTGTTGAGTATGACAAATGAATGAGAAAGTCAATATGAAAGAGGGCTGTGAAAGGCTCTCTTTTTTGTTTGCGCGCCATGGGCGCGCTCTAACGGGTGAAAGTCCCGAACATACCCGGGTAGTGGGAAATGTATAGCTAAACAGCAAGGGTGTCCATCGTGAGGTGGAATCTGAAGGAAGCTGTAGGCAAATCTCTGGTCCGACGGACAGAAATCGCATATTAGGCTAGGCTACGAGAGATAAGTTGGCAAGAAGCAACGAAGTCTGATAACTACCACATTTGTAGTAGCAGAGTAAATGCGGCGGATATATGGAGAGAAAGAGCGTGCACCTTAAGCGTGGAGGTCTCGCAGAGGTTTCATTAGCCTAGTAACAACGAACTGTGAGAAGTCAGCAGAGCCCATAGTAGTGAGGAAGTTTCTGTAATGGAGATGGAGCGAAGGGGCGAACAATCAATCAGTTTGAGTATGTCTCGTATTGCAGAGATGACAACATCTGCCGTAACCAAACGGGCAAAAGATGGTCAAATCAAGCGAGGCGGAAAGGAAAGAACGCATGGACACAAGTAGTCTAATGGAGCAGATTTTATCTAGCGAGAATCTCAACAGAGCATATCTGCAAGTCGTACGAAACAAAGGTGCAGAGGGAGTGGACGGAATGAAGTACACGGAACTTGGGGAACACCTTGTAAAGAACGGCGAAATCATTAAGGAACAGATGAGGACAAGAAAGTATAAACCTCAACCAGTACGAAGAGTGGAGATACCAAAGCCTGATGGCGGTGTCAGAAACCTGGGAGTACCCACAGTAACAGACAGATTTATACAACAAGCCATTGCACAGGTGCTAACACCAATTTACGAGGAACAGTTCCATGACCATAGTTATGGATTCAGACCAAGTAGATGTGCACAGCAGGCAATCCTAGCGGCATTAGATATGATGAATGACGGAAATGATTGGATTGTAGACATCGACTTGGAAAAGTTCTTTGACACAGTAAATCATGACAAACTGATGACTATTATCGGTAGAACAATTAAAGATGGAGATATTATCTCTATCGTTAGAAAGTATTTAGTCAGCGGAATCATGATTGATGACGAGTATGAGGATTCTATTGTGGGAACCCCTCAAGGTGGGAACCTTTCTCCATTGCTGGCAAACATCATGCTCAATGAACTTGATAAGGAGATGGAAAAGAGAGGGCTTAACTTTGTACGATACGCGGATGACTGTATTATCATGGTCGGAAGTGAAATGTCTGCAAAACGGGTAATGAGAAATATATCCCGATTTATTGAAGAGAAACTAGGTCTCAAGGTCAATGTAACCAAAAGTAAAGTAGATAAACCACAAGGACTCAAATATCTTGGATTTGGCTTCTACTACGACAAAACCGCACAGCAATACAAGGCAAAGCCACATGCAAAATCAGTTGCGAAGTTCAAGAAGAGAATGAAAGAACTCACCCGCCGTAGTTGGGGCGTTAGCAACAGCTACAAAGTGGATAAACTTAATCAGCTTATCAGAGGATGGATTAACTACTTTGAGATAGGTCGTATGAAATCGCTGTGCGCTGAACTTGACCGAAACATCAGATATCGTCTGCGCATGTGTATATGGAAACACTGGAAAACTCCACAGAATAGAGCAAAGAACCTTGTTAAACTTGGTATACCTAAATGGGCAGCATATAGAACTGCCTATAATGGTAAAGCGATAGCAAGAGTGTGCTCTAAAACAGACATACAAAGAGCAATAAGCCCGAAAAGACTAAAGCAATTCGGACTTATCTCAATGTTAGATTACTACACCGAAAGGTGTGTTACTTGTTAAGTTGATTGAACCGCCGTGTACCGAACGGTACGCACGGTGGTGTGAGAGGTCGGAATTTCTCATCTAGGAGAAATTCCTCCTACTCGATTTGTAGCTACGAAATGGCAAGATAATAACGTTATATACATTGTGTATTATGTACAGATATTGTATTTATGCATGATGGGAGCATAGGGAGTCCATATAAAGGCACTTAATACAGGACACGACGGAAGTCTCAGTACGGGGCATGCGAACAGTCCGAAGGACATGATAAGCCGTCTGGAAACTATGGTACTGATGGGAATGGACCTTCCCCTCCCTGCAATTGAGCGTCAGATCGCGTCAGGACTGGATATCATTGTACATCTTGGAAGGCTTCGGGATAAAAGCAGGAAGGTGCTGGAAGTAACAGAGGTATTAGGATATTGGGATGGACAGATCCATTTGCAGACGATTTACCGGTATGAAGAGATTCGTAAGGAGGATGAAAATGTAACAGAAAATGAAAAAAAGGATCAGGAAAATAAAGTCCATGGAGAATGGAAAAAAGTTGCGGAACTTTTTCACCGCGAAAAACTTGTGGCAGCAGGATATTACATTTAAAGAACGCACAAAAGCAGGGATGAAGACGGCCGGAATGATCGGCATTACAGCCTGGCTTTATTATCGCAGAGTGTGGGCCGTTATTTTTTTGATACTGCCGGGAATCTGGCTGTACAGGGAATTCCTGGAAGAAGAAAGTAAAAAGAAGGAACAGGAATTTCAAAAACAGTTCCGGGAGATGATACAGACACTGTCGTCGGCGCTTAATACAGGATATTCGGTGGAAAATGCATTTTATGAAACGCAAAAAGAACTTAAGATACAATATCCTGAAGAAGCGAGGATTTCCAGAGAATTACTTCTCATTACAAGGAAATTAAGAATGCATATTCCGGTTGAACAGGTCCTGGAAGAATTTGCAGAGAAGGTTCCGTCAGAGGATGTAAAAAGCTTTGTGACAGTATTTGTAACAGCGAAGAAAAGTGGCGGGGATATGATCGGGATTATCCGTAATACAACGAGTCAGATCGGCGATAAGATAGAGGTAAAAAGAGAGATTGATACACTACTTGCCGCAAAGAAATATGAATTTCAGATCATGTCGATGGTTCCGTATGGGATTATTGCTTATATGTCACTTAGTTTTTCTGATTTCATGGAAGAATTGTATGGGAATGTAACAGGAATAGGGGTGATGACGCTATGTCTCGGAATCTACGTGGGCGCTTATTATCTTGGAGTAAGGCTCCTGAGAATCGACGTATAGTGAAGGCAGCAGGCCTGATCATTGCTTTGGGGATATTAGTGACGGGAGCGGATATGGCATGTTCCAGGACACAGATGACACCATCCATAGAGAGAAATGACTACGGAAAAGGGAAAAAAGTGGAAGAACTGGATGTGCAGATCGGAAATAAAAAGAAAAAGGTCCGGACTTCGGTAGAGGTATCAGAGCGACAGTATTCTGCGAAGGAGGTACAGGAATTATTCTCAAGAATCATCAGGAAAATGGACAGGCTGATATTGGACGGTAATGAGACATTGGATCGTGTGGATGAGGACCTGAATCTGGTCACAGATATCCCGGGGGAGCCTGTGAAGGTCTTCTGGGAACTGGACCGATATGACGTAATGGATATCCAGGGCAAACTTAAGGAGCAGAATATCTCTGAAAAAGGAGTTCTTGTAAAACTGAATGCAGTCCTTAACTATACGGCAAACGAAAAAGAGCAGGCTTCTTATCAGTGCGTGGCATGTGTATATCCGAAAAAACTAAGCGGAGAAGAAAGCACAAAAAAGGACGTTGAAGAGGCAATAAAAAAAGCAGATACAGCAACAAAAGAAAAGAAAAAACTAATTCTGCCAGAGATGCTGGGCACAAATGAACTCAGATATTATCAGCCCTTTAATGAACGCGGACCGGTTATAACGGTAATGGGAATGATGATAGGGATACTTCTGTATGCATTACAAAAACAGAATATCCGAAAGGCAGAAGAAGAAAGGAAAAAGCAGATGATCGAAGATTATCCGGAAGTCATCAGCAAACTGACATTGTATCTTGGTGCAGGAATGACGGTAAAGAAAGCATGGAGAAAGATAACCGAAGGATACATGAAGGAAAAAGAAGACGAAAATGAAAGATACGTATATGAAGAAATGAGACAGACCTGCCATGAAATGGACAGCGGCGTAACAGAAGCTGAAGGCTATGAAAATTTTGGAAGACGATGTGATCTGCAGATTTATATAAGGCTAGGAGCACTATTGTCACAAAATTTAAGAAAAGGAACGAAGGGATTATCAGAACTTTTAAAGCTGGAATCCATACAGGCTTTTGAAGAACGGAAGGCGCGGGCGAAAAGACTGGGTGAAGAAGCAGGAACGAAACTGCTTTTGCCAATGTTTCTGATGCTGGTAGTGGTATTGATCATTGTTATAGTCCCGGCTTTTTTGACCATGCAGATATAAAGGATAAGAAAGGAAGAGATGTTATGTGGAGAATACGATATGCATTACAGGTATTAAAAGATGACAGGGGAATCGGAGTAGTGGAAGTGATATTGATCCTGGTGGTTCTCATTGGGCTTGTTATCATCTTCAAATCCCAGCTTACCAGTCTGGTGCAGACAATCTTTGAAAAAATCACCAGTGAAAGTTCGGGAATTTAAGTTATTATGCATTCGAAAGAAGCGGCCGGCTGCAGATTATGCAGATACCGAAGAGTGCAGGAAAAGCGGCCGGATAGGGACTGTTTGAATGGAGAAGTTACAGTCTATTTGACATTGACTTTTGTTCTGTTCGTTTCTTTGATACTGGCTCTTGTGGAAAGTGCGTCGGTGCAGATGGCAAAGAATTACAGGCGGGCAGATATGAACCGGGCATTGGAATGTGTATTTGCAGAATATCAGAAAGAATTACTGGAAAATTATGACGTATTTGCCATTGAATGCGGTTATGAGACCGGGACTTACACGGAACAGAATATTCTGGATCGTCTTTCTTATTACGGTGCAGATATGGAAAATGAGATAGAGCGGATACAGTTGTTTACAGATAATAGCGGAGAGTTATTTCGTGATCAGGTCGGAAAATACATGAAACATAAGTACGGGATCGCGTGGGCGGATAAATATCTGGGAAATGTCTCTCTCTGGAAGAACCAGGAAGAGAAAGCGGATGAATTTACTGAGGAAGAGGAAAAGCAAAATGATCAGCTTAAGGATCTTTTAGGAGAACAGGAAGCAGAACTTCCGGAAGAGGAAAATCCGATGCAGCATGTAGCAGAATTGAAACGTTCACCAATCTTAGAACTTGTGCTTCCGAAAGATAAGACAATATCGGAGAAACAGATATCATTACAGGAGATGCCGGAAAAAAGAGAAAATCATACCGGATATGGGACTTTTTCAGATGTGGAACCGGAGGATGGAACGTTGACGTCCGTTTTGCTCGGAGAATATGTGATAGATCATTTTACAGATTTTACCGATGGACCGAAAGGAGGAGAACTTGATTATGAACTGGAATATATTCTGGCGGGCCGGGAAAGTGACAAAGGGAATCTGGAAACGGTGGCAAAGAAGCTTGTGATGTTGAGATTTGTGCCGAATTATATTTATCTTCAGACGAGCAGTACAAAACAGGCGGAAGCAAGGGCTGCAGCCGGAACTTTATGTACACTCCTGGCAGTCCCGGCTGTTACAGAGGCAGCGGCGCAGGGAATCCTGCTTGCCTGGGCATATGGAGAATCTGTTATGGATGTCAGATCACTTTTAGACGGGCAAAAGGCCGCAATTACCAAAGATGATACGAACTGGCAGTTATCGTTGTCCGGTCTTATGAAACTTGGAACAGATGAAGATACAGGAACCGGCATGGATGTGCAGGATGGTATGGGATACAAAGACTATATGAGGATGCTCTTATTTCTGGAAGGAAAGGAACGCATGTCTATGCGGGCAATGGGCATCATTGAGAAAAACATGCAGAGCATTTACGGACAGCCGGCGTTCCGGATCGATTACTGTGCAGGAAGAATGGAGATCCGTACAGTGTGTAATCTAAGAAGAGGAATAAAGTACCAGTACCGGACATATTACGGTTATCAGTAGAAAGAATCAGAGAACAAGATGTAATAGTATGAGGCGGATAAAGATGCCCTTTCAGGCATCAAAAATATCCCAAAATTATAATAAAAAAACAAAGAAAGGAGCAGGATTCGCATTATGAGTAACAATTTACTCCCCTCACAACCTATCTGTTATTCAGGCCTTGAAAGGGTATCTTTATCCGTCTCACAACTATTGCGCAGATTTTCCGATGACAGACAGAAAGGAAGCGTGACGGCAGAGGCAGCGGTTGCTGTACCGGTGTTCTTTCTGGCAGTCGTTACGATGTTGTATCTTCTGGAGATGATGGCAGTACATACGGCAGTGAGAAGCGGTCTTCAATATGCAGGGAAAAAAGTAGCTAAAGAAAGTTGTGTGACGCAGATGCTGATGCCGTCAAGGATAGAGAATGATCTGGTGTATGCAGTGGGTGAAGAACGGCTTGGAAGAAGTATTGTAAGAGGCGGGAGCAGTGGAATAGACTGTTCACGGTCGAAGATGTCGGCCCGAACCGGGATCGGTAAATTAACGGCAGAGTATCAGGTAGTCATTCCGGTGCCGCTATTTGGGATTGCTCCGGTAAAATGCAGTGAGACAATGAAAATAAAGGCGTGGAGCGGATATGAACGGGAAGGGTGGATGGATACGGGAAATGATACGGTGTATGTAACGGAAACAGGACTTGTATATCATAAAGATTATCATTGTTCGCATCTGGATCTGTCGATCCGCATGACTCATTTGGAACTGGTAGAGGGACTTCGCAATGAAAACGGAGGCAAATACTATCCATGTGAACACTGTGTAAAAGGAAACGGGGGAAACATTTATATTACGAATTCGGGAGACCGGTATCACAGTTCGCTGTCGTGCAGTGGTTTAAAACGGACGATATATGCAATACCGATATCGGAGGCGGCAGGAAAGGGGGCCTGTTCCAGATGTGGACAATAAGCAAGGTGCTGGCAATGGCTGTATTAACAGGACTGTCAGTGATGGATTATAGAATACGGAAAGTTCCGCGGGATGTACTTCTGCTATGTATGGCAGGGGGGATCATCTATCAGGTACTGACGGGAAATGTAGACTGGAAATTGTCGGTGGCCGGTGGATTAAGCGGCATATTATTTTTATGGATCAGTAAAATTACCAATGAAGCGATTGGGTATGGGGACAGCCTGGCAATTCTGATCCTGGGGATATATCTGGGAATCTGGGGACTTTTGGAAGTGCTTATGACGGCATTTTTCATTCTTGGAATTATCGGATTGATCTGTGTGGTAATAAAAAGAAAAAAGAAAGGACTTGCTTTTCCTTTTTATCCATTTCTGACGGTGGGATATCTGCTTGGGGTATGTATAGGAGGAATCTGAGATGGAGGAAAGAAAGCAAAGGTGGTTAAAGGGCAGTTTTACAGTGGAGATGGCTTTTCTGATACCAATGATATTATTCCTGATCATGGGATGTATAAGGATATCTTTTTATTATCATGACAAGAATATTATTGCAGGAGCCGCATATGAAACGGCGGTTACGGGAAGTACAAAGGTGAGAGAAAAGGATGGAATCAGCGAGAGTGAATTAAATGCGTTATTCAAAGAAAGGGTGGGAAGGAAGTGTATCTTATTTTCAAGAATAAGAGTACAAAGCAGTGTGGGAAAAGATGAAATTAAAGTACAGGCAGCTACAAGACGAAAGAAAATGGCAATATCTGTAGAAAGCCGTGCAGCGGTGACGGAACCGGAGAAATATATCCGGGATATCAGAAGGATTAAAAAATGAGAAGGATCAGATAATGGAACGAAAGATAACGATAGAAGAACACGTATTATATAAAGAGGATTACCAGATGAAAATGTTAAAAGCAAATTCGCCGGAGGGCTTTTTGCATGTAGGAGGAAGAGGTGTTAATGGCAGCAGTTATTATGATTATGATGTAAGTGGTAAGGTATCAATGCAGGCGATGTATGCCAGAGCGAAATTAAAAGCAGAAGATATAAGGCACTTTATGGAACAGTTAGGAAATGTACTTAAGGAAGCGGAACGTTATCTTCTGGATATTCATTGTATCCTGATGGATCCGGAATACATTTTCTATGAAGAGGGCAGATATTACTTTTGTTATTATCCTTTGGCAAAACAGGATATATGGGAGAAGTTTCATATATTGACGGAGTATATGGTAAAAGTTGCGGATTATCAGGAAGAAGAATGTGTCCGTCTGGCATTTTTATTGCATAAAGAGACAATGGAGGATAATTACAGTCTGGAAAAACTAATTGCAGCATGTGAAGAAAAGAAAAAAGAAGAAACGAAGATTCCGGATATAAGAAAAGAAACGATGATCGATGAATTGCTGGAGGAACGGAGGGAAAAGACATCATATTATGATACCAGAGAACATGACTGGATATCGGAGCAGGAGATGGGGAGTTCGATCATGAGAGAGACGGATAATCTATGGATGCCGGTAAAGCGCTTCCTGAATAAACACAAGAAGTCAAAATGGGGTGACTGGGACGGACTGCATATAGAGGAAGAAGAGCTGTGATAAAATTCAGTTAAATATAGAATAAAATGATTAAGAATTCAGGTAATCTATGTTATACTAAAAGAGACAGAAGATGAACAAAGCGAAAGGTAATGAAGCGTATAAATGAACAAGAATACGATTAAAGCGCCATGTACGATATTACTGGCAGCAGTGAATGTCATTGTATTTCTGGTCCTGTCTTTTCTGGGGATGACAGAAGATGGTGAATTCATGTTGAAGCACGGAGCCATGTATGTTCCATATCTGATACAAAGAGGAGAGTACTACAGGCTATTTTCCAGTATGTTTCTTCACTTTGGGTATGATCATCTTGTCAATAATATGATTGTACTTGTAGCTATGGGATGGAATCTTGAACTTGACATAGGAAAAGTAAAGTTTCTCATTGTGTATTTCGTAAGTGGACTGGCGGGGAATGTTCTGTCGGCATGGTGGGATATACAGACCGGAAGTATGGCTATATCGGCGGGAGCGTCCGGTGCTATCTTTGGGATCATTGGAGCACTTCTGTATGTGGCAATCCGTAACAGAGGACGGATTGGAGACATATCCGGCAGAGGCCTGGTCTTTATGATCGTACTGACATTGTATTATGGATTTACCAGTGGTGGTGTTGATAATATGGCACACATAGGAGGCCTGCTTGCCGGCTTTTTATCAGGAGTTCTTCTCTATCGGAAGCGTAAGGATAAATACCGTACCGGCATATCGTGCTGATCTAAGTGTAATTGTACCGTGATGAGCCTGGATGATCCGGCGTGTGATTGCAAGACCAAGTCCGGTTCCATCAACTTTGTGAGTGATGAATGGTTCAAAGATGTGTTCCTGATCTTCAGGAGCAATACCACAGCCGTTGTCAGAGATTTCGATATGAAGCAAATCTGCATCGGCGGTTACGGACAATGAGATCTGTGGGGAGTGTGCCGGCATATCGTGCTGATCCTGAGAAGGTGATTCGGTACGGACCGCATCAGTGGCATTGCGAAGAAGATTGAGCAGTGCCTGACGAAGTTTTACAGAATCGGCAGATAGAACTGGCAGATCTTCCGGTATGTATGAAGTGAATTCAATATCTGTATCTATAATAGAAGAAGCAAAGGACAGAGCAATTCTGCGGAAAAAGCTGCCGGTACTTAACGGAGCAAGATCCAGCCGTTCACCGTTGTTATAAGAAGACAGATCTTCTAATAACAGTTTCATATATTCGATGTCCTGGTGAAGCTCTGACCAGTGAGCGAATTCCAGTACTTCGGGATGTTGTGATTCGATAAGTTGAAGCGTGCTGTAAACGAGGGTCAGAGGATTACGGATTTCGTGACTGATGGTGCTGATATCCATCTGATGAGACTTAAAAATCTGGTTAAAAAGTTCTTCTGTTTCAGGATGTTCCTGTATAATCTGTTGTAATTTGTCATGGTCTGTCGATGATAACATAATAACTACCGCCCCTTTCTGAGGTATCAGTTTAGCATTGGTGGTTTAAATAATCAATCATTTATTTTCAGAGAAAGAAGGATAATATTATGAAAGACAATAACTGCATTTTTTGTAAACTTGCAAATGGAGAGATTCCTACAGCTACTATTTATGAAGATGAAGATTTTCGTGTGATTCTGGATGCAAATCCGGCAGCTAAGGGACATGCACTCATCCTTCCGAAAGAACATTATGCCAATCTTTATGAGCTGGATGATGAGCTTGCGGGAAAATCAATGATTCTTGCAAAGAAGATGATTACAAAGCTTACAAAAGCACTGGACTGTGATGGCTATAATATCGTCCAGAACAATGGTGAAGCAGCCGGACAGACAGTATTTCATTATCATGTACATATGATTCCAAGACACAAAGATGATAAAGTGGGACTTGGATGGACAATGCATGAACTTACAGAAGAAGAAAAAGAAGATGTTTTATCGAAAATTTAACAGATAAAAGATAGGAGCGTAAAGTGGAAAAAGAGTTTACAGAGGGAGATGCCTTTGTGGCTGCATACAGCGAATACTTCGGTGTTGTATACAAAGAGGCATTAAAATACTCTGGAAACCATCACATAGCAGAAGAGATTGCTCAGGATGCCTTTTTCACCGCATATATACAGTTTGGAAGTGAATCAAAACAGCAGATTAGAACATGGATGCTTATGTTCGCAAGGTACAGAGCGATGAATTATATAAGAGATCATAAGCGTGAAGTTCCATTGGCAGAGATTACGATGGCGGATGACAGATATCCGAATTCATTGATCGATGACAGTTCAGAAGATCGTGTGGTTGCACTACTGAAAGAGCAATGTTTCCATGAACTTGGAATTGATATTTTCCGTGAACTGTATCAGAAGAATGCGAGATGGTACAAAGCCGTGACTCTTGTATATTATGCGGATATGCCACAGAAAGAAGTCGCAAAGAGAATGGGCATTACATTAAATGCATTAGAAGGCATACTAAAGAGAGCAAGAAAATGGATGATAAAAAGGTATAAAGATCAGTATGACCGCTTACACGATATATAAAAAACAGGTGGGATGTACAGCCACCTGTTTTTTATATCAAAGTATGCAAGAGGATCTGCCGATGGCAGATCCTGTACATAAGGTCAATAGATGAGAATGCTTCCGGATTAGTGTCTGGCAGCAGCCTCGATCAGATCAATGATGGTGTCGATAGAATTCTGCTGAGGAGAATTCTTCATGGTCTGAATGTATGTTTCACGATTCTGATACAGGTTCATGATCGCATCAAGAAGAACATCATGATTAAGCTCTTCCTCTTCAAGAACGACACTGTAGCCCTGACGTTCGAAAGAACGGGCATTTAAGATCTGGTCTCCACGACTTGCATTTGCAGAAAGTGGAATCAGAAGATTCGGTTTGTGCAGTGCAAGAAGTTCGCAGATCGCATTGGCTCCGGCTCTGGAGATAACGAGATCTGTCAGAGCAAAGAGGTCTTTTAATTCGTCTTTGATATATTCGAACTGTGCATAACCCTGAAGGCCTTTCAGAGATTCATCAACTTTGCCCTTACCACAGAGATGAACAACCTGGAAGGACTGAAGCAGTTCAGGAAGGACACTGCGGACAGCATCGTTGACGGCAACTGAACCAAGACTTCCACCGACTACCATGATTACCGGTTTGTCCTGTGTGAAGTGCAAGAATTCTAAAGCTTTATATTTATCACCGGATAACAGTTCCTGACGAATAGGAGAGCCTGTCAGAACAGCCTTTCCGGCAGGAAGATGCTCGATGGTTTCCGGGAAATTACAGCAGATTTTTGATGCCGATGGCATAGAAATCTTATTGGCAAGTCCCGGTGTCATGTCTGACTCATGGATAATGGTCGGAACATGACGGCTTTTACCGGCAAGAACAACAGGAACGGATACGAAGCCACCTTTGGAAAAGATTACATCAGGATGAAGAATCTTTACAAGTTTTTTCGCTTCGCCGAGTCCTTTGATTACACGGAATGGATCTGTAAAGTTCTGAACGCTGAAGTAGCGACGAAGTTTACCGGTTGAGATTCCATGATACGGGATACCGAACTGTTCAATCAGTTCTTTTTCAATTCCGTTGTAAGAACCTATATAGTGAATATCATAGTTTAATTCTTTCAGGCGTGGCAGAAGAGCGATGTTAGGTGTAACATGCCCGGCAGTACCGCCACCGGTTAAGATAATACGTTTCATAATTACCTCCAGACTTGAATATGTATTATTTTCGAATCAATAATATAATAAAGATTATACCTATATTATACTTTCTGAAAGAAATAGGTCAAGTGGCAAAACTATGGAGAAATTTGAAGACCAGTCAAAAATTTGAGGGTAGCAAAATGAATAATGAGAAAGATGAATTGAAAGAATGCATTGCCAGAGAATTTGAGGAGATTGCAAAAGAGGAAGAAGAGTCCCTTGAAAAGGATACGAGTCTTGTTGTGCCTGAGGGAACGAAGGAGGCTGTCCTTGCAAGATTAAAAGAACAGATGAGAGAATATCAGCGCGAACAGGCGGAAAATGAAGCCAGAGAAAGAGAAGAAGCCATCAATAATCTTTCCGAAGAAGACCGCAGAGCACTGGAACTCGGAAGAAAGATGCTGAAGGCCGAAGTTGGAACGGCAGATACATCAGAAAAGAAAGTTCATTATCGCAGAAAACCTCTGAAAATATATCTGGCACTGGCCGCTGTTATCGTATGCGTACTGGCAATGGGAATCACCAGCATGGGAGGACCGGAAAGAGTTGTACGGATGGTGAGACAGGCTGTTGGAGATAGAGAAGTTGAGAAAAATAGTACCAGCCGGAAAATTAAAACGATAGCAAGTGAGGATGAGGAAAAGGCTTATCAGGAAATAAGAGACACTTTTGATACAGATGTGGTTAAAACGTTAGTTTGTTTACCGGATATGAAGTTTGATACGATGAATCTGGATGAGAGTAAACAGGTCGCGGAGATTTATTATAGTTATAATGACGAAACAATAGGATATATAATTAATGTGCCATATAGAGATAGTTCTTTGGGAGTAGATTTTGAAGATCCAATAGAGAAAAAGTATTCCAAAGAAATTCATGGCTGTAAGATGAATATAACATTATACAAAATAGAAGATAGTAAAGTACCAAAATGTGTTGCTAAATTTAAATATGGAAGTATAGAATACTTATTGATGGGAACAATGGATGAACAAGATTTTGAAAAAATATTAAAAAATTTAGTTTTTCCAAAATAAAGGCGACAGTTTTTTGAAAGTTATGTGTATTAATATATGAGGGCGAAAAAATAAGTACGAACGGAGGTGAGATATGAAGAGGAGATTAGTGTCTATGTGTCTGGCAGTAATGCTAGTCGGAGGATTATCGCTTACATCGATGCATGAAGTGAAGGCTGCGGAAAATAAAGTAATAGATGGTTCAGAACTAACACATGATAATGAGTCAATTGGTTATGATACCAAGATTACCAGAGGTGTAGATTTAATGGCCGGATATTCGAAGTGTACAAAGCTTGATAAAGGAAAGATTTATGCAGGAGGAACTACAATAGGGGCACATAAGGTTGAGAGTATACAGGTCGCAGTGCTCGTAGAACGTGCCAAAGAAGAAGATACAGAATGGTCTTACTATGATGGATGGCAGAAAGAAAACCTGAATATGAATCGAGTGACTTCCAACAGGACTTTATACGTCGAAGGTGATTATTATTACCGTGTACGTTGCACGCATGTAGCTAACAGCGACATGAGCAGTTCATTTACTGATGGTATTTATATCGATTAATATCCTCAAAAGAGCATAGAAGCAAAAAACACAACACAAGAAGCAAAAAAACGACGATGAATGTTTAAAGTAGAACAATAGGACGGAATAACTCGAGGTAATTAAAGGACCGAAGGTCCGATGCAAGCAGAAGATTATAAAGCAGTGGTAAAAGATGTAGTTGGCAGGGATTGAAAAATAAGGTAGTTTATAACAAGGCAAAGACGTAAAAATATGTAATTATAATGTATAACAAAAAAACCATAAACTAATAAAGACAAATATCCATAAAACAAATAAAAGATAAGTAATGCATCAATACTAGTGAACGAAAAACAATTAAAAAAGTAACAATTGTAACAAGTAAACGAAACACTGAATAAAGATCGAAATCTTGCAGTATGAGTACATAAAAAAGAAGGTATCCCCATAAAAGGCTACAAGTCTTCCCCGATAAGGGGAGGACAAGTAGCCTTTTTTTTCTGTAGTTATGAAATTCGTAGAAAATTATTCTCCAAGAGCCTGTTTTAAAGCTTTGGATAACTGGTCAGGGCAAGATGTTGGTCTTGCACCACATTTTGTTCCTTCCAGACGTTTGATCACTTCGTGAGCGTCCATTCCTTTTACAAGGCTGCTGATTCCGGCTGTATTTCCGGCACATCCGCCTACGAATTCTACATTTGCGATTTTATCTCCGTCAAGTTCTACATGGATCAGTCGAGAACAGACTCCTGATGGTTTGTAATCCATATCTATTACCTCCTGTTGCTTTTGTAAATAATTGTTTTATTGTCATACGTCTCAGATTATAACAGAGATTCTGTCTGTTTGCTACTTATTTCGCCGGTTGAAATCGAATTTTCTATAAGATATAATAGGGCATAGACGAATTAATATAGAAAATATCGTAATAACAGGAGGACATAGAGCTATGATAGGTATTATCGGAGCAATGGAAGAAGAAGTGGCAGAACTTAAAAAAGATATGCAGATCGATGAGACTATAGAACAGGCAGGGATGGTATTCTGCAAAGGTTCATTGGGCGGCAAAGATGTTGTTATTGTAAGAAGTGGTATCGGTAAGGTGAATGCAGGAATCTGTGCACAGATCCTGGTGGACAGATTTGATGTGGATACATTGATTAATACCGGTATTGCGGGTTCACTGGATGCACAGATCGATATCGGAGATATGGTGATCTCGACAGATGCACTGCATCACGATATGGATGCGACGATATTCGGAGATCCGGCAGGACAGATCCCAAGAATGGACACACTGTCATTCCCGGCAGATGAAAAACTGGTCAAGAAGGCAGTAGCAGCAAATGAGAAAGCCAATCCGGATATTCACACATTTACCGGAAGAGTGGTAAGCGGCGATCAGTTTATTTCGGATAAAGATGTGAAGGAAAGAATCTCATCATTATTTCATCCGATGTGTGTAGAGATGGAAGGTGCGGGAATTGCCCAGGCAGCTTACCTGAACAAAGTTTCGTATGTCATCATTCGTGCAATTTCGGATAAAGCTGACAACAGCGCGACTATGGATTATCCAACGTTTGAAAAGAAGGCAATTGCCCATAGTGTAAGACTTATGAAGGAATTACTGCCGATGATCTAGGTATAAGTGAAAAGGCATACAATTTAAAATATCACAGAATGTGCCCGGAACTGACATGATATGTGGTTTTCCGTGCGAAATATGAGGAACGAAATTAAGCGCTCTCCTGTTTGATTTACAGTATAATGCAAATCAAAAGGAGGGCTTTTATTATGCTGGAAATGTTATTGGACAAGAAGTTACTGTTCGTACTCATGGGGCTCCTGACCGGACTTGGTGTGGTGGACAAGTGTATCGTGAGTATGACGATGAAACGTATGGTGGAGGCGGCGGGAAGTATGAGTAAGAGTAACCACCCGCTGATGCGCCTGATCCGTGCGAAATTCGAACACGCATGTATGATCAGCGATACGGTGGAAAACGTAGGGGTATTTGTGGATAAGTATCTGTATGAGTATAAAGTCTGTGGATTACGACTTCACACGCTGCGCAGACTGGAGAAGATATGTGCGGGACTGCTTATCGTAACCGGACTTGTCGGTGCGGGACTGAGTTATCAGGTATATGGCATGGGAGATGCTGTCCTGCGGATGGGTGCATGTGGCGCAGGACTTGGAATCCTGGTATGGCTGTTCCATCTGACAACGGATGAGAATTATTGCATGCAGATGGCAAAGAACTATATGGTAGATTATCTGGAAAATGTATGTCTCCACAAGTATGAAAAGGCAAATCAGAAAGAACGCACCGGACGAAGAGACAGTGTGATCAAAAAAGACGAGACAAATGATACAAAAGAAGAAAAGGCAGAAAAAGAGGACAAAACGGAGCAAGAAGAAAAAGAAGAATCTGTTCCGGTATCCGGCTCCGGTGTTGTGCAGATGCAGCGTGAGAGCCGCAGAAAAGAAAGAGTAAAGGAGAACGCCAGGAACCTGGCAAAAGCATCGGCGCGGCTTGCCGGTACAGACGGGAGTAAAAGGACAGAAGATATATTGCAAGAAGAGGTACAAAGTACCGGGACTCTGGCCGGTAATGCGCAGGCAATGGAGATTAAAGGAAATGCCGATAAGGAGTCTGCACAGGAAGATGTACAGGAAGAAATACCGAAAGAAGACACCATACGTGAGCTTCCAAAGGATGAGGTGATCCGCCAGATCCTGCGGGAGTTTATGGCTTGATAATATAATGTTATTTTGCTAAAATATACGCATGAATAATATATTTGATAAATTAAAGGCTTACAGCGATTCTGACTACTATGCATTCCATATGCCGGGTCACAAGAGAAATCTGGATCTGATGGACGGGACATCTCCGTACCGGATCGATATTACAGAGATTGATGGCTTTGATGATCTGCATCATGCAGAGGGAATTCTAAGAGATGCGCAGGAAAGAGCAGCAAGAGTTTACCATGCGGACGAGACACATTTTCTGGTGAATGGAAGTACGGTTGGAATCTTAAGTGCAATATTAGGAACAACTGAAAAAGGAGATTCCATACTTGTGGCAAGAAATTGCCACAAGTCTGTGTATCATGCGATATATCTGAATGAATTGGATCCGGTCTATCTCTATCCGAAATTCGATACGGAACAGGGACTGAGCACAGAGATTGATGTTGCGGATGTACAGAAAGCACTGGAAGAACATCCGAAGATCTGCGCGGTGATGATCGTGTCACCGACATATGATGGTGTGGTGTCGGACATCGAAAAGATTGCAGAGATTGTGCATGCAAAAGGGTGTCCGCTGATCGTGGATGAAGCACACGGTGCGCATTTCGGATTTGATCCGTATTTCCCAAAGAGTGCGAATATATATGGTGCGGATCTGGTGATCAACAGTCTTCATAAGACGCTTCCGGCGCTGACACAGACGGCGCTTCTGCATGTGAACGGGGACATGGTGAAGCGAAGAAAAGTGAAACAGTATCTGGATATGCTGCAGACGAGCAGTCCGTCGTACATATTGATGGCGAGTATCGATGCGTGTATCGGAATGCTGGAAGAGACACTTGAAACGCATTCGGATACAAGATCAGATTATAAATATAAAAATATTTTTTCTGAGTATGCCAATCGCATTGAAGCACTTCGCAAAGATCTGAAACGGCTTAAGTATCTGAAAATTATCCAGACTGATAATACAGACCGCTATGACAGATCCAAATTCGTGATCTCCGTAAAACACGCACCGATGTCCAGTCACGAGCTGTATGAGATATTACTTCATAGATATCATTTGCAGATGGAAATGCTGGCAGGGACCTATGTTCTGGCTATGACAACTGTGGGAGATACGCAGGAAGGTCTGGACCGGTTGAGAGATGCGTTGCTAGAGATTGATAAAGAGATAGATACCAAGCAGGGCCGGCCGGCTGCTATTGAAACCGATCTCCCACTTTCCGGCAGACAGCCGGCACTTGAAAAAGTGTGGACGATCGCAGAGGCAGTGAACCGCACGGATAAGATACAAAAACGAAGCTTTGAAGACAGTATCGGATGCATTTCTGTGGAATACGCATACCTCTATCCGCCGGGAAGCCCGCTGATCGTACCGGGTGAGCGTATTACAAAAGAAGCGGTAGAGATACTTCACTGGTATCAGGAACATGATTTTTCGATTGAGGGACTTCAATCGGAAGATGGCATAGAGGTGTGGATAGATGGGTAAGATATACTACATGATGGGTAAAAGCTCTTCGGGAAAGGATACGATTTACAAAGATATCAGAAAGGATCTTCCGGAGCTTAAGACTTTAACTTTATATACGACCAGACCGATGCGTGAAGGCGAGAAAGATGGAGTGGAATATTACTTCGTAACGGATGAAATACTTGAAAAATACCGTGAAGAAGGTAAATTAATTGAACTTCGCACCTATCAAACCGTGTATGGGGACTGGAAATATGCTACAATAGATGATGGACAGATTAATCTGGATGAAAATGATTATCTCATGATCGGTACACTGGAGTCTTATATAAAGACAAAAGAGTACTATGGAAATGAGAACCTGATCCCGCTTTATATCGAAGTGGAGGACAAAGAACGCCTGATGCGCGCGATCGTGCGAGAACAGCAGCAGGATCATCCGGGCTATGAAGAAGTCTGCAGAAGATTTCTGGCTGATCAGAAAGATTTTTCGGAGGATAATCTGAAGAAAGCAGGAATTACAAGAAGATATCAGAATGATGATAAAGTACGATGCAAAGAAGAAATAGTAGAGGTAATACGAGATGGGAAGCTTTAAAGATGTGGTTGGCCACAAAGACATATTAAAATATATCAGCAGTGCAGTAGAGAATAACAGGGTCTCTCATGCATATATTCTGAACGGGGAGAGAGGTTCCGGTAAGAAGATGCTGGCGAATCTGTTCGCCATGACGCTTTTGTGTGAGACCGGGGACAATGAACCGTGTGGAAAATGTCATTCCTGCAAGCAGGCAGAGAGTGGCAATCATCCGGACATTATCCGTGTGACACATGAAAAGCCGAACAGCATCAGCGTAGATGATATCCGTACACAGGTGAATAACACTGTGGATATCAAACCATATCAGGGACCGTACAAAGTCTACATTATCCCACAGGCAGATATGATGACACCGCAGGCACAGAATGCGATCCTGAAGACGATCGAGGAACCGCCGTCATATGCAGTTTTCTTGCTGCTGACGGAGAATGCGGAGACATTACTTCCGACGATCAATTCCAGATGTGTAATGTTAAAGCTGCGTAATATCAAAGATACACTGATCAAAAAGTATCTGATGGAGAATCTGGAGATCCCGGATTATAAAGCAGATATGTGCACGGCATTTGCACAGGGTAATATGGGACGTGCGATCATGCTGGCCAATTCCGATCATTTTAACGAGATCAGAGAAGAAGCGGTACAGCTTCTGAAGCATATCAGTGAGATGGAATTAAATGAAATCGTTGCTGCGGTTAAGAATATATCCGTATATAAATTAGAGATCACAGACTACCTGGACATTATCATGATCTGGTACAGGGATGTCTTATTATATAAAGCAACAAAAGAGATTGATAAGGTCGTATTCAAAGACCAGTTACAGAGTATAAAAGAACAGGCGAGAAAGAGCTCTTATGAAGGAATCGAACTGATTCTGGAGAGCCTTGAGAAAGCGAAAGCCAGACTGAAAGCGAATGTTAACTTCGATCTGGTTATGGAGCTTTTGTTCCTGACCATAAAGGAGAACTAATCATATGACGAAGGTAATAGGCGTTAGATTCAGAACTGCCGGAAAAATATATTTCTTTTCACCGGGAAAACTTGAGATCAAGACCGGTGATAAGGTAATCGTTGAGACTGCAAGAGGTGTGGAATTTGGTTCCGTAGTAACCGGACCGAAAGAAGTGGAAGATGACAAGATCACACAGCCACTCAAATCCGTGATCCGTCTTGCGACAGAGGACGATAAGAAAAAAGAAGAGAAGAATAAAGAAAAAGAAAAAGAAGCATTCAAGATTTGTTTAGACAAGATCCACAAACACGGCCTTGAGATGAAACTGATCGATGCGGAATATACATTTGATAATAATAAAGTGCTGTTTTACTTTACGGCAGACGGACGAATTGATTTCCGTGAGCTTGTAAAGGATCTGGCGAGTGTGTTCCGTACCAGAATCGAGTTAAGACAGATCGGAGTGCGTGATGAGACGAAGATCCGCGGCGGGATCGGTATCTGTGGAAGACCACTTTGCTGCCACACGTATTTATCTGAGTTCGCACCGGTATCGATCAAGATGGCGAAAGAACAGAATCTTTCACTGAACCCGACAAAGATATCCGGAGTCTGCGGAAGACTGATGTGCTGTCTGACGAATGAAGAAGAGACATATGAAGAACTGAACAGCCATCTTCCGGCGAACGGAGATCATGTGACGACACCGGAAGGATTAAGAGGAGATGTACAGTCAGTTAACGTGCTCCGCCAGCTGGTTAAGGTTGTTGTGACGCTGGATAATGACGAGAAAGAGATCCGTGAATATCCGGCAGCAGAACTGAAGTTCAAACCAAGACGTAAGAAGAAAGACGTAAGACTTTCGAAAGAAGAGATGAAGGAACTGAAGGCGTTAGAAGAAAAGAACGGAGCGTCAAAATTAGATGATAACTAAATTACTTCCGAATGAAAGACTGGATGATCTGCAGATCAAAGGATATGAGATCATTCAAAGTCCGGGCCGTTTCTGTTTTGGAATGGATGCAGTGCTTTTGTCAGCATTTGCCAGAGTAAAGAAGAATGAAAAAGCACTGGATCTCGGAACGGGAACAGGAATTCTTCCGATACTTCTGGAGGCAAAATATCCGGGACTGCATTATACGGGACTGGAGATCCAGGAAGAGAGTGCAGATATGGCAAGGCGCAGTGTCAGTTATAACGGGCTGGAAGAACGGATCGACATTGTAACGGGAGATATCAAGGAGGCAGCATCCATATTCGGAGCCGCCTCTTTTGGGGTTATTACAACCAATCCCCCGTATATGATCGGAGACCACGGACTGAAGAATCAGAATGAAGCATTGTATATTGCAAGACATGAGGCACTTTGTACACTGGATGATATCTTAAGAGAGAGTGCGAAGATACTGAAAGTCAAAGGAAGATTCTATATGGTCCACAGACCGTTCAGGCTTCCGGAGATCATGACAAAGATGTGTGCGTATGGAATTGAGCCGAAGCGTATGCGGCTGGTATATCCGTATATAGATAAAGAACCGAATATGGTTCTGATCGAGGGAATGAAGGGCGGCAATCCGAGGATGCAGGTAGAACCGCCGTTGGTTGTATATCAGAAAGATGGAAGTTATACGGAGGAACTGCTTGCACTCTACGGAATGAGTCCGTCGTAAGTAAGGAAAATATCACGGCGCAAAAGCCATGGCAGCAGATGGAACGGGCAGATAGGTACAGAGCAGGTACCAAACATAAGATGGAGGAGTATGAGATGGCAGGAACATTGTACTTATGTGCAACACCGATAGGGAATCTGGAAGATATGACATTCCGGGCGGTGAGGATATTAAAAGAAGTGGATCTGATCGCAGCAGAAGATACCAGAAACAGTATCAAGCTTCTGAATCATTTTGAGATTAAGACACCGATGACCAGCTATCATGAATATAATAAGATAGAAAAAGGACACAAACTTGTAGAACGTCTGCAAGGCGGTGAGAACATTGCAGTGATCACGGATGCCGGGATGCCAGGAATCTCTGATCCGGGCGAAGAACTGGTGAAGATGTGTCAGGAAGCAGGGATCACGGTTACAGCTGTTCCGGGAGCCTGTGCATGTGTCACGGCGCTTACGATATCCGGACTTGGAACGAGAAGGTTCGCATTTGAGGCATTTCTTCCAACGGATAAGAAAGAAAGACAGGCCGTTCTGGAGGAACTGAAAGATGAGACGAGAACTATGGTCATCTATGAAGCACCGCACAGACTGGTCCGTACATTGAAGACGCTTCAGGAGACTCTCGGTAACAGACGTATCAGCATCTGCAGAGAACTTACGAAGAAGCACGAGACCGTATTTGCCACAACGATCGAAGATGCGCTGGCATATTATGATGTACAGGAGCCGAAGGGTGAATGTGTCATGGTGATCGAAGGAAAGAGCAGAGAAGAGATCCGCAATGAGGAAAAAGCCAGATGGGAAGAGATGAGTATCGAAGAACATATGGAACTTTATCTCGGACAGGGAATGGACAAAAAATCTGCGATGAAACAGGTGGCAAAAGACAGAGGTGTAGGAAAAAGAGATATTTACCAGGCACTTTTATAGGCTGTTCGTCAACTTGTATAGAAAATGAGAAAAAGATTGTTCAACTTGGGCATTACCCGGGTTGAACTTTTTTTATATACTTTTATCAGAACGAAACAGATAACGACTGGAATAAAAATGATTATAAATCAGGAGGAATTATAGCAATGGCAAGTTTATCATTGAAACACATTAACAAAACATATCCAAATGGATTTGAAGCAGTGAAAGACTTCAACCTTGAGATTGAAGATAAAGAATTCATCATCTTCGTAGGACCTTCAGGATGTGGTAAATCTACAACACTTCGTATGATCGCCGGTCTGGAAGATATCACTTCCGGAGAATTAAAGATCGGAGACAGAGTGGTAAATGACGTAGAGCCAAAAGACAGAGATATCGCAATGGTATTCCAGAACTATGCTCTGTACCCACATATGACAGTATACGATAACATGGCATTTGGTCTGAAATTAAGAAAAGTACCAAAAGACCAGATTGACAAAATGGTTCGTGAAGCAGCTAAGATCCTTGATCTGGAACCACTGCTTGACCGTAAACCAAAGGCTCTTTCAGGTGGACAGAGACAGCGTGTTGCAATGGGACGTGCGATCGTTCGTAATCCTAAGGTATTCC